>Ga0181595_10002461_pt1 | contig 18488 bp, 14 predicted proteins | sample 041ome_7_FD_145604 | JGI IMG/M metagenome (GOLD analysis project Ga0181595, IMG submission 145604) | Coastal salt marsh microbial communities from the Groves Creek Marsh, Skidaway Island, Georgia - 041401AS metaG (spades assembly) | ecosystem: Environmental > Aquatic > Marine > Intertidal zone...
ATACCCACAGACACAATACCCATACGCCGTGTGTCCGAATATAAAGTATCTATCGACGAAATATACGTACATAAAGGCCCTCGAATGATGGCGACGCGGGCGCGCGCGCGGCCGCGCGACGTCATCGCCGACACACGACGCCCGACGCCGCGCCATGAATTCGACGCTCTCACGATCGGCGACGCTCGCCTCCAAGACCCACCTCCGCGGCGCCGAGCGCGCGCGCGCGCGGTGCGCTCGAGCGACGCGCCGCGCGACGACGCAATCCCGACGCGAGGCGCGATCGAACCCGCGACGTGCGCGACGACTGACGCGCGCGCGAACGCCGGCGCGCGCGATCGCAGGTCGACGAAGACGTCCGCGCGTCGCCCGCGCGCGGTCGCGGTGACGGCGGAGCAAAAGCAGGCGGTGTGCGTGCTCACGGGCACCGCGGGGGTGTCGGGCGTGCTCAAGCTGAGCCAGAGCGGCGACGGACCGACGAAGGTCGTCGGCGCCATCACCGGACTCGCGCCGGGCAAGCACGGCCTGCACATTCACGAGTTCGGCGATACGACGAACGGGTGCATGTCCACGGGACCGCACTTTAACCCGAACAAGATGGATCACGGCGCGCCGACGGACGCGACGCGACACGCGGGCGACCTCGGCAACGTCGAGGCCACCGCGGGCGGGTGCGACTTCGTCATCGAGGACTCGCAGATTCCGCTGAGCGGGGCGAACTCGATCATCGGACGCGCGTTCGTGATTCACGAGCTCGAGGACGATCTCGGCAAGGGCGATAGCTCTGAGATCGGCACCCAGGGCAAGACGTCGAAGACGACGGGCAACGCCGGAGCGGTGCGTCGACGACGCGATTTCGACGCGATTTCCACGATCGCGACTCGACGCGACGCGATTTCGACGCGCATTTAGGGTTTCGTTTTTCGCGCGCGCGGCTTTCGACTGACGGACGATCGATCGCTTCGGTTTACGCGAGCGCAGCGCTTGGCGTGCGGCGTCCTCGCGTTGGCGCCCTCCGCGTGAGCGCCGCGAGCGCCTTCGCCTCGCGCGCGTCCATCGCGCGCGCGCAAATATCGATAAATCACGCCTCGTGATCGCGCGTTGTCATCGACATCGACGTCTCGCGCCTTTCTCTCCTCGCTTCGGCTTCGGCTTCGGCTTCGGCTTCGGCTTCGGCTTCGCCCTCGCCCTCGCCTCGTCGCGTCACACCTCGTCGCGCCCGCCCCGCTCGCGCCCGCGCGATGTCCGCGCGCAAACGCATCGCCGACGGCGCCCTCGCGCTCGCCGCGCGCGCCCGTCGCGCGCGCGCGGCGCCGCGCGCGCCGTCCGCGACCGCGACCTCGATCGCTTACCCTACCGCGCTCGCGACGCCCGCGCGCGCGCGCGCGAGCGCCGCGTCGAGCGCGTGGACGCGCAAGTCGTACTCCGTCCAACAGTTCGTCCACAGGGACACGCCCGAGGACAACGCCTCGCTGCCGTGGTCGTTCGACGAGGCGATCAAACCGAGGGTGGATGAAATCTTGGCGCGGTATCCGACGAATTACAAACGAAGCGCGATGATCCCGCTGCTCGATCTCGCGCAGCGCCAGAACGCGGGACACCTGTCGCTGTCGCTGATGAATCACGTCGCGGAGATCTGCGAGGTGGCGCCGATACGCGTGTACGAGGTGGCGACGTTTTATTCCATGTTTAATCGACAAAAGATGGGCAAGCTGCACGTGATGGTGTGCGGGACGACGCCGTGCATGCTGCGAGGCGCGCGAGACATCGAGCGCGCGCTGAGCGAATACATGGGGGTAGAGAAGTTTGAGACGACCAAGGATGGGATGTTCACGCTCGGGGAGATGGAGTGCATGGGGTGCTGCGTGAACGCGCCGATGATCGCCGTGGCGGATTACAGAGCGGGCGTCGAGGGGTACTCGTACAATTATTACGAAGACTTGACCCCGCAATCCGCCGTGCGCGTGTGCGAAGAGTTAAAGGCTGGGAAATCGCCGCGCGTCGGGTCGCAAACGCGCGATAAGGCGGAACCGCTCCCCGGGCAGACGACGCTCTTGGAGCCGCCGCCCGGGCCGCAGTGTCGCGACCTGAACAAGGTTCGCGCCGATCTCGAGGCCGCCGCCAAGGCCGCCGCCGAGGCCGCCGCCGCGGAGAAAAAGTGACGCGCGCGTCGTCTCGACCCGCCGTCCGCGATTCGCGTCGCCGCGGCTCCGGACGCGCGTCTTTGTAACACAACAACCACTCTCATAGCTTCAAACACCACCACAATGCGCACTCAAGCACCATACAATCACACCCAAAATCACGAACACGTTTTCGCGCCGTTCGAACCGCGCCCGCGGCCCGTCGACGCGTTCGCCGCACACGCGCGCGCGCGCCGCCCTCTCGCGACCCGCGACCGAGCGCGACCGACGCGCGCGCCCTCACTCGACGCCCGACGCCGCTCGCGCGCGCGAACGACGCGAAGAAACGACGAAGACACGCGATCCTTCGGCGCCGAATTCCGATCATCGCATCGTTTTGAATTTCAAATCTCTCGACCGCGCTCGCGGCGTCGGCGCGCGCGCGGGCGGCGATCGAACGCGCGCGCGGACGTCGATTAAAGATGGTTCGCGCGTCGCGAGCGCTCGCGGGCGCGCTGGCGATCGCGGCGATCGCGGCGGCGACGCGGGGCGCGATCGCGGGGTGCGAGTACTACACGAATTGCGGCGCGTGCGTCGCGGACACGTCGTGCGGATGGTGCGGACACGATCCGCACTCGCAGGGAGGGTACGGAGACGTGAACGCGGGCGATCACGTGAGCGGGCTCGTGAGCGGGGTGCCGACGCTCGTGGGAGGGGAGGGGCGGTACTCGGCCTCGGGCTTCGTGGTGACGGGGGTGAACACGCGATTCACGCAGCAGTTTCACGGCGGGACGAAATCGGGGGCGAAGTTTTACGACATCGCGACCCCGGCTGCGCATGAGGTGTTGGCGGTGCACAGCGATACGTCGATGACGCTGGCGACGCCGGCGACGTCGGTGTCGGCGGGCTCGGAGGTGGCGTTCGGCGTCGCCGCGCGAACGGGCACGGGCACGCTCACCGCGAGCTCCACGGCGACGGCGCGACCGAACAGTGCGACGACAGAACCGTTGACCATCGATGGTTCCGGCACGGGGTTTTTGCAAGAGCTGAAGGTTGGCTACTGGATCGTCGTATACAAGGCGAGCGACGTCGTCGATTACCGCGTCATCACAGCCATCGCCAGCGAAACGTCGCTCACCGTCGATTACGATATCACCGGATTCCTCACCGGTTTGAACTCTTGGGGCTACGTCTCGTGCCCGCCGCGCATCGGTAAGCGAAACGTCGGTCTGGGGACGATTGAAACGTACCACAGTCAAGACACCTCGAGCGCGGTGCACGGCACCGCCGCCATCGCCGAAAACACCAAATCCGCGTCGGACACGCCGTACGAGGACGCGGGTCACTTGTCGGACGCCAGTGGAAGTGCGACGATGAGTTCTCATCGCATTCACGGTCGCGGTACGCGTTTCGAGTCGCAGATGGGCGCCTCGAGCACGTGGGCCGCCAAGTATCACACATCCGGGCCTTGGATGAGCGTTCAAATCAACGGCGACTGGGAAACGGTTCGAGTGAAAGAAATCGGCACGACGACGACGTTCGCCGAGTACATCATGGTGTTACACAACTCGTTCTCCGAGCCTCTTCTCAAGGCGACGCACTGGGAATGGTTCCCCATGCTCACCAAGGGCTACGGCACCGTTCGTTCGTACGGCAAGCGCGTCGTCTCCAACTCTTGGGACAACAAGGAACTCTTCGAAGACATCGACGGTACACCACCAAGCGCGCCCGGTTCGCTCTCTTCCCAAGGCACGTACGGCGACACGCGTTTCTTGACGCAGTTGCGCACAGGATACACCATCACCGCGTGCGGGCAGACGAGAATGGTCAACTCGATTCAGTCCGACGTCGAGCTCACCATCGATCGTCCCTTCACGCTCGGGAACCGCGAGTTCGTCAAGGCGAACGGTGGGAGCGGCACGGCAACGATCACGACGCTGCACGTCCGCGGTTTGACGCGACTTCTTCCGCTCTGGCCTCGAGGCGTGACGGTGCAACTCGTGGACGCGTCGGGCGGGAACACGGATTCCTCCGGCACCTACTCGTACACCACGTACTGGAAAAACTTCGCCAACTCTGGCGGCGCCGCGGGCGCCTACCACACCACGTGGGTTGAACTGCAAGATTCGGGCGTGAGTTCCGGTATCGGCGTCTACGTCAAGTGGGATGCTAGCGCGACCGTCGACATCGGTTCCGAGTGGCGACTCCACGTCGCCGACATTGAAAACTGTCGGTATTACATCTCCACCGAAGGCGAGCGGTACATGACGGACGACAACGCGAACCCGCCGATTTGCTACAACCACGGCAAGTGCGTTCCGGCGAACACGGCTGACTCCAATCGGCCCGCAAAGGCGCTCACGCAAACGGGTGGCTTTACCCTCGACCACGGCACGCCTTACACACTCGTTGGGGTCGGCAGCAAGTTTTTGACCGAGCTTCAACTCGGAGACATCGTGCGCGACGCCAACGCGGTCGACGCTCGCGTGACCGCCATCACTGATGATACCACTGCGACGGTGGCTTCGATCGACACTTCTGCCACGACTTACACCGGCACTGACGTCAAGGTGCTCAAGTGTGCGGGCGGGCGATTCAACAATTCGAACTCGGGGTTCCACGACGACACTAATAACATCGTCGCGGACGACAACGCCGGGGCGTACTTGCGCCACCCTCTGCAAACCTTTTACCAAACTTGGTCGCACAAGTATTGCGAAATCGATCCGGGGTGCTGCGGTTTCCGTGTCTCCTCCGTCGTCGATCCTCAGCAGTACGCGTACTACTATTTGAAGCCGGACATGGGCGACTACGACTTCCGCATCGCCGTGCACACCGTGAACGACAACCTCGATTTGTACACCACCGTCGGTACGACGCGACCCACGACTGCTTCTTACGGTCACACGTCGGTGCGCGAATCCGTGCCCTGGGCGCTTTCAGTCGGCGAATCCTTGGTGCTCTGCGCCGGCCCGGACACGGGTGAAGCGAGCAGCGGGGAATTGAAGCAAGCCGTTCTCGGCGGGTACACCACCGACAATACGAAGTTAGCGTTTGCGTACGCGCGAGCGCTCGGACACTACATCCACAACGACAAGTCGCCAAATTGCGATCAACTCACGATCGGTATCATGGGCGATAACCGCTACCCGCAAACCGTCGGTGCGAGCGAATACAGCGCGAGATTTTACATGGAGTTTGACTTTCCAAACTTCGCGTGCGACGATTCCTTCGTCGACGACTCGAATCCTTCCGGAACGCGTGAAGGCTCGGCGTGGGGTGGGAACAAGACGTGGATCAACAACTGCATTCAGCACAACCTGCGTTTTGCGGGCGATGCGTCGGTGGTGAAAAATAACGATGCGTCGCCAAAGTACGTCGTGCGACTGACCGAAGCGTTCGCGAGAACGAACGGTAACTCCGCCCTCGGATCTCCGTGGAAGTCGAGCGCCGATTTTCGCACCTCGCAGCGCGTCGGCGCAGTCTGGTGGCACCGCAAAGTACACATCTGGGATGGTTTCGAGACCAACTTTGAGTTCCAAATCACCAACCCCACGCAATGCGGCGGCGCGGATCAAATTTGCGACGGCGCCGACGGCTTTGCGTTCGTCATCTCTAACGACGATCGTCAAGAAACGGTGGACAGCGTGCACGGCAACACGGGCTGGGCGTGCACGTTCGACGACGCGTCCAATCCGCAACCGATTTCCGGCACATATTACAAGTTGTGCGGTGCGAGCGGGTCCTTGACCGACGGTGGCGGTTTCGTCGGGTGCCCGGGCGACGGTTTGGGATACGGAGAATCCACGCAAGTGGACTCGGCGGATTACCTCGGCACGCCCGACATGTGCACCAACGGCTTGAAGAAGTCGCTCGCGGTGGAATTCGACACCTTCTACAACGTCGAGCGTCGTGATCCGAAACAAGGAAAGCAACACTGGTGGATTAACGCCACCGAGTACGTGTCCTATAACGACAATCACCTGGGCGTCTTCATGACGACGGCGCCGTTTTACGACAACCAACCGTGGGGGAGCTCGGTGACCGACTTGAAAGCCGATCACAGCCATGACAGCGAAGGCATGCACTTCGGAAGCACGCCGAGCGTGCCGACGATGGCGGATGGTTTAGCGCACACGGTGAAGATTAGATACACTCGCGGGTTCACCACGGAGAAGGCGGGCACTGGGCAAATCACGACGACGGACACCGACGTCTCGGGGGACAGACGTAAATTGGTTGGCTCGAGCACCAAGTTCAAAACCGAGCTGCGAACCGGTTTTGAATTCGGTTATGGCGGCCGCGTCAAGGCGAACGTCAAGGTGAAGATTAACCGGGACAAAACTCTCGACAGCGCGCGACAAGCCGTCGTCACCACGTCGTCGGGCAACGCCACGGCGGGTTTCGCCGACGACGGCGAAGCGACGCGCGTCATCAGCATCACCTCTGACACCGAAGCGCAACTCGAAAACACGGGCACGGCGACGTCTCCCGACAGACAAAGCTTCTTCGACATTCAACAACCGGCGTTCGATCCCACGCAAGATTCGAACATAAATTACAACATCATCAAGGAGTTCCCCGGGGAGATTCAAGTCTTCATCGACGACATGGACCGCTACGTCTTCCAAGTCGCCGTGGAAGACAGAGACATGGCGAAGATTTTGGACACGGACGGCAACGCCTACATCGGTCTCACCGCGTCCACGGGCAGCAAGGGCTTCGCAAAGGTTGGCTACCAAGCCGCCGAGGTGCACCAAACCATGGACGTCCTCAGCTGGGGCTACTGCGCGTCGCCGGGATGCGTCCCGTACTAGTCCGACGCCGCCCTCGAGTACATTAAAATCAATCCGCCGCCTCGACGGCATAGCTCTTTTTCACATCAACATCGTATCAATCCATCGATTCGTCGACGTCACATCGCGCCTCGCGCGCGGTCGCCATGTCTCGCGCGCGCGACCTCGCCCTTCGCGCGCGAGGTCTCCTCGACGTCCTCGACGCCGTCGACCGCGACGTCGCGCCCACGCGCGCCCAGAAACCGGTCGTCGACCTCGACGCCCCCCTCCGCGCGTTCGTCGACGCGAGCGCGCGCGAAAACGACGCCAACATCTTGTCCCTCTCGCTCGCGCGCCGCGAGCGCGAGGTCGCGGCGCTGCGCGAGGCGCTCCGACGCGCCGAAGACGAGCGCGATGCGGCGCTGTCCGAGTCACGCGACGCCGCGCTCGAGCGGGACGACGCGACGCGACGGCGCGACGAAGCGGAGACGCGCGCGAACGCCGAGCGGGACGCCGCGGCGGACGCGTGCGAGGCGCTGCGGAGCGTCGCCGCGGGCGAGGACGCGTGGCGCGCGAAGAGCGAGACGTGGGCGCTGAAATATCGCGAGGAACGACGAATGCGAATGGAATTCGAACGCGCGACGGCGTCGGCGCGGGCGAAGGAAAAGAAGGCCGTCGAGGCGCGATGCGAGGCGCGGGTGTCGGAGTTGATCGAGGCGTTGGAGACGACGGAGCTGGCGATGGAACGCGAGCGAATGAGGACGCGCGAGAAGAGGTCCGAGGAGGCGAATGATGAGGCGGAGACGTCGCGAGCGAACGCACGACTCGACGACGCGTTGAAGGTGGAGCGGGAGCGGACGACGCGGTTGGAGCGCGAGAACGGCGAGCTGCGGGGAAAAGTGCGCGCGTTGTACGACGCGAACGCGCAGATGAAATCGATGGCGGAGCGGGCGCGCGCGAGTCATCGCGAGGAGTTGCGTCGGAACGGCGAGCTGTCGCAGCGCGTCGTCGATTTGGAGCGGCGCGCGGAGGACGCGCGCGACGACGGCTTCAAGGCGGAGCGCGCGTTGAAGTCTCGCGTCGAGCGCGCGTTGGATGATTTGCAAAAGAGTCAGAGCGCGCTGATTTCAGAGTCCAAGGCTAAGTTTGAGTTCAAAGCGGCGTCAGAGCACGCGCGCGCGGAGCTGGAACTCGCCGAGGCGCGCGAGACGCGAGCGGTCGCCGCGCTCGCGGCGATGGAGAAGGAGAAGAACGCGCTCTACGCCGACTTCCTCTCGAAAAAGTCACAAAAATAGAAGATTAGCCGGCAACATTGTAAACGTAATAGACGGGCGAAAGCGCACTCATTCCTTGAGCGCGCGTCCCAAATCCACGAGACTGGCGCGCATCTGGCTGTGCATCGCGCCGAGCATGACTTCTCGAATCATGCGCGACGCGAAGCTCGTCGCGCGATCGATTTGCGCCACGCCGTGCATGCGAATCGCCAACGCGTCGTCGGATACCTCGCGCACGTCCGTGAAACCGACGTATTTCCGCAGTGTCGACGAATTATTATCGCATCCGCGCGTATCGACGTCGAACGTCACCGACAGCGTCTCGTCGTCGCGGCGAATTCTAGTCGTCGTCACCGACTTCCCCGCGATCAGCGCCGAGTGTCGCCACTTACTCGTCTGTCGCACGATCGTTTCTTCGTCGCCGTCGTCGACGACGGCGCAATCGATTATCGACGACATCCTTCGCACGCACTCCTCGGCTTGACGCGCGTCTCGCGGACAAATCAGCGGCAGCACGATTTCAAACGCGCGCCGCGCGTCGACCCGCCGCGCGGGCACCGTCACCTCGTGCGCCAACTCAACGCGCTCCAAATCCTCGTCCTCGATCGACGCGATCGCGCGTTCGGAACGCGCCGACGTCCTCGTCGCTCGCGGCGTCGCGTCCTCGTCCTCGTCCTCGCGAACCGGCTCCGGCAGCACCGTCCGCGCGCGTCGCACCGACGCCCGCCCGCGTCCCGCGCGCACGCGCACGCCGACGCCAAAGTTTCGAAATCGCGTCGACACGCGCATGTCGATCCGCGGCGCGCTCTCGCGTCCGCGTCGGCGCGTCGCGCGTCCTCGGGACACCAAACGACGTTTGTCGCGTCGAATTTTGTCGAATGTTGACGATGCGCGTCCCGAGCGCGCCTTCCGCGACGCGGACGACGCCGAACCGCGGACGAGGCCGCGCGGCGACGCGAAAACGCCGTCCGCGCCGCGCGCGCGTCGCCGCGCGCGCCGTCGCGACGCCGCCGCGCGAGATATTTTCCTCTCGACACAACACCCACCCTCAAGAGTCGCCGCACGCGCCGACGCGCGATGTCGGCCGACGTCGACCGCCTGACGTTCCGCGCCGTCGACGACGCCGATCTCGACGCCATCGCCGCGATGGAGGCCGCGAGCTACCCCGCGGACGAGGCCGCGTCCGCCGCGACGCTTCGCGCCCGCGCGACCGACGCGCGCGAATTCTTCATGGTCGCCACCCTCGACGGCGCCGTCGTCGCGTACGTCTGCGGCACGCTCACCGCGCGCGACGCCCTGGACGCCGCGACGATGACCAATCACGACCCGCTCGGGCGGACGCTGTGCGTGCACAGCGTGTGCGCGTCGCCGAGCGCGAGACGCCGCGGCTTCGGCGGCGCCGCGCTGCGGCGCTACGTCGACGACTGGATCGGCTTCGCCGACGACCGACGCGACGCGCGCGTCTTCGGCGACGCGCGCGATCAAGTGCTGACGATCAGGTTGCTGTGCAAGCGCGCGCTGATCGAGTTTTACGAGCGTCGCGGTGGGTTTCGGTGTTTGGGCGAGTCGAGCGTGACGCACGGCCGCGACGCGTGGTTCGAGTGCGCGCGGCATCGCGACGAAGCGCCGCCGCGCGGTGTAAAATAGCGTCATTTAAATTTATTCATTTATTCGGACGTCGAAACCGCGTTTTGCGACGCGAGATCGTCGCTCGCGCCGCGCGCCGCGCGGCGGCGTCGCCGCGTCGCCGCGCGGCGTCCCCGGAATCGCCCCAGATCGCGCCTCGGAGCGTCGCTCGCGCGGTTTCGCGCGTCGTCATGGCGGACGTGGATTTGGTGAAGAACATTTTTGGTTCCGACAGCGAAGACGACGACGACGGAGACCGCGTCGCGACGGAATCGCTCGAAAACCGCGACGATCGCGGGCGCGAATCCACGTTTAAATCGTCTTTAGAGCTCCCGGACGACGCGGAAAACGACGAGGACGACCCGGCGACGCGAGCGAAGGGCGAACCGTTGCGATTAGAGCTGCCGAGCGCCGAAGCGGGGCGCGAGACGATCGAGGACGAGACGAAGATTGCGAAATTGAGCAACATCTTCGGCGCCGAGCCCAAACCCTTCGACGCGGCGACGCATCGAGACGACGGCGAACGCGAGGAATTCGTCGACGTCGACGGCGTCACGCGCATCAGGACCTCGAACGAGAACACGGTGCGATGGAGGATGAATGAAAGCACGGGTGAGGCGGAGAGTAACGCGTATTACGTGCGATGGGACGATGGAACGACGCATTTGGTCGTCGGCGACGAGTACCTGCGATGCGACGAACGGCCGGTGGCGGACGCGGATTCGTTCTTGTACGTGCGGAAACAAGGGTTGATGAAGGCGCAGCGACGGTTGACGACAAAGATGACGTTTAATCCCGCGACGTTGGACTCGCGGACGCACAAGAGGTTGACGGCGGCGATCGATAAGAAGCACGGATCGAGGGCGACGCGGACGATGGCGTACGTGTCGCGCGTCGATCCGGAGCGAGAGAAGGAGGCGTTGGACGCGGAGCTAGAGCGCGCGGCGAGGGAGAGCGCGGCGTTGGAGAGGAAACAGGCGAAGATGATGCGGGAAGACCGCGAGCGGACGGGGATGTGGTCGGCGGGGGGGAGAAACGATCGCGGGTACACGGAGTCGTATTACGAACGACGCGACGACGCCGGCGGCGACGTCGACGCGGAAGGGGGCGCGGCGCGGATGGACGCCGATTTCTTAGAGGCCGAGGAGAACGATGGTGCGGCCGGTAGCGATGGTGCGGGCGCGATGGAACAGGACGTCGCCGCGGGCTCGTTGGACGAAGACGAAGACGAAGCCGTCGGCGCGCCCAAGGAGCGAAAGAAACGCGCGTTGGTCGTGGACGACGAGGAGGACGAATGAGAACGAATGATTTGTGATAAAACCTAAAGCTCGTGCGCACGCACGATTCTATAAACGCAGCTACTCTTTCCTCCTCGGCGCTTCACTCCTCGGCGGCGTCGAGCCACTCGGTCGGCCACCAACTCGGGGGCTCGACGCCGACGCGCGCGCCGTCGGCGATTCGAAACGCCGACCCTGGTTCGCCCGCAACGTGCGCGCGAATGAAACTCATGCGCGCGCGCACCAAACCCAAGACCGCGTCCTCGTCTTCGATCGCCGCGATGACATCACCCACGACGTCGCCGCGTTCGTTTACGATTTTTTCCCCGACGCTCGGCGCGCGCGCGCCGGGTTCGATCGCAACGAAAGGCGCGATGCGCTTGCGCACGACCCCTCGAAACCGCTGCCTCGCCGTGTTCTCTTGCCCGACGTAGCACCCTTTGGTGAAACTCACGCCGTTCAAAGCGTCGAAATTGCACTCGAGCGGTAACGCGTTCGCGAGCTCGCTCGCGCCCTCGGCGACGCCGAGCGCGATTCGCGTTCGCGCGTGCGCGTCCGCCACCGCGTCGCGCCACGCCGCGTCGGACGCGGGCACTATACCCCTAAACCCTAATTGTTCCAATCGCTCGTCCCTCCGCACCGCGCGCGCGCTCGAATCCCCGACGTCCGCGTCCGCGCTCGCGACGACGACGCGATGCTCGTTCGCGTCCTCGATCGTCACCCGTTTCCTCAGGCTCAGCATCCTGAGCGCGCGCAAAAATTCGCTCGACTTTTCTCGATCGACGTCCAATAAAAATTCATCCGATTCGCTCCCGGCGAGTCGAACGAACGCGTCGGCGAAGATTTTTCCCTTCGGCGTGAGCGTCGCGCAGTACGCCGCGTCGCCGCCCTCGCGCAGCGCGCGCACGTCGTTCGTCACCGCGCCCTGGTCGTCGCGTCAGTTTTGAAACGATGGCGATACGTAAACATCGAGCGCACCTGCAGAAACGCCGCGGCGTCCGCGCCGGCGACGCGCACGACGGCGCGCGTGTCCAACCACCCCTTGAAGGCGCGCAAAAGTCGACCGCTCGGACGCATCGCGCGCGATCGCGCGGTTCGCGCGTCTCGCGACGCTCGGCGCGCGCGTCGTCGACGTCGGCGTCGTCGCGGCGCGACGCGTCGCGGCGGCGTCGCGAGACGTCGAGGTGTGCGGGACGGGGACGCGCTCGGGACGCGCTCGGGACGCGGGACGGGACGCGCGATCGAAGCGCGCGGTTCGAGCTAGCGTGCGCCGGCGTTACAAGCGCGCTAATACATTTTTTACGATGGACGGCGCTCGATCACGCGTCGTCGACGTACTCGATCTCGACGCCGTCGTCCGGTTTGAACGCGCACGTGCCGTCGGCGTCTCGCGCGACGAGCGTAAACTCCCGCTCTAAATCCAACATCCCTCGCAGCGCCTCGCACGTCTCCAAGATCCCTCGACGCTCATCCTCGGTTTCCGCGCTCGTCGCCATGTGCGCGACGTGCGTCTCGAGATTGAACACGCACGCCGCGACGTGGTTGTACACCGAGTCCACCGCGCGCTTCGCGTCGCCGCCGACGTAAAAATCAATCTCCGGAATCTCCAGCGCCGTGTTCGGCGATTTCATGAACACTCGCCACAGATCCTCTCTGTTTCGCACCCGCAATCGCATGACGCGCGGTTTCGCCGCTTTTCCCGTCGCCGCCGGCGTCGTCACCTTGAAGACGTCCCGAAACGTCCCCGGCGTCAGTTCGCTCTCCACGCGCGAGATCACCACGTGCGGCAGTTTCCCGACGAAGGCGGCGAAATCGCTCTTCAGCGCGTCCTCGAACTCGTCCAGGTCCTCGTATCCGAGCTCGCGCGCGAGGTAGTCGCCGATGCCGGCGATCGGCAGCCACTCGCCCGGTTGGCTTCGGTACAGTTCCTCGAGCTCGACGACGACGCGCTCGATCTCCTGGTGCGAGACGTCGACGGCGAAGCCGTCGAGCATGGCGGCGCCGAAGCGCGCGCGCGAGGGGTCGTCCGCGGACGCCATGGCGCCGCGTCGGCGTGTGCGGCGACGACGCGCGGCGAACCCTAAACCCTAAACCCTATATCAGCGCCGCGCGCGGTGTAATTTCAACGCGCGACGCGGCGCCGAGCGGCGCCGACGCGCGAGGGTCGTCGTCGACGCGCGGCGACGCGAATCCCTCTTTTTCGCGCTCGCATCGCGCGAACCGTCACGCGTTCGCGTCCGCGTCGGCGCGGCTCGGCGCCGCGCCGCGCGCGCTCCAGCGTTCAAACTGCGCCTTGAACGCGCGCTCGGCGTTTCGCGGGTTCTCCATCGCGACGCGGAAGGCGTCGTCGAGCAGGAGCCTTCGAAACCGCAGGCAGTGGGGGTAGAGGATGAATTTCGCGTACTCCGGGCGCTCCCAGTAGCGCAGATAGCGGAGATACGCGATGAATCTGTCATCCCTGAGGACGCCCTTTGAGGCTAAGAAGTGGACGTAGCGCGGATTGGCGAGCGATTGCACGAACTCGAGCTCGACGGTGAAACGATCTTCGTTCGTGACGGCGTCGAGGGCGTCGGGGTCGCGATCGGACATCGCGAGGGATGGGCGGCGTCGCGGTGTGCGGACGCGAGGCGAGCGTTCGACGAGGCGAGCGGCGATTGGAACGCGTCTAACGCGCGAGCGAGCGCTGGTTTAAAATAATAATTTACAATGGCACGCGCGCGGGCGCGGCGCTCACGTCGCGCTCGCGCGCTTGGACTTGATGGATTTGAGACGAAGCTCGAGCGCGGAGACGCGCTTGTCGACGGCGCGCGCGAGCGTCTCCAACGCGTCCACCTCGCCTTCGATGGCTAAGATCGCGTCTAACTTTGGTTTCATCGCCTCGTCCTTGGCTTTTAATGCGCCGATGAAGACGTGCAAGTCGGCGATGGATTCGCCGACGGCGTCGTACTCGCGAGCGGCGGTTTCGTTGGCGTTTTGGAGAAATCGGACCTCGCTCGCGGCGAGCGAGAGCTCGGCGTTGACGGTGTCGGCGATTTTGGTGAACGCGCGCGCGGCCATGGCTTGCGTGCGCGCGGATTCTTCTCGCTCGACGATCGCTGTCGCGGTCGAACCATCGTTCGCGGCGTCGCGTTTGGCGTTGGCCGCGCCGGGCCGCGCGACGCGCGCCGCGCGCGCCGCCATGATTTCCTCTCTCCGTCGCGCCGCCCACGACAAAGTCTCGCGCGCCTCGCGGCGGCGAGTGCGTAAATATTCTTCGTCTTCGTCGCTCGCGAGCGCGCCGTCGCGCAAAAACGCGCGCGCGACGCCGATGAGAAACCCGGCGTCGTTGTTTGGCAAATCATCCGGCTTTACGTCCCCCGCCGCCGCCGCGCTCTTCTCGGACCGCCTCGCCTCGAGCCCGCTCTCGACTTTGTGCGACAACACGCTCGCGACACCATCGCTGAACGAGTGCTGCCACGCTAAACAGCGTCCATCGCGCGTCGTCCACATTTCAATCTCCCCGTCTCCGCTCGTCGTCGTCGCCGTCGCGCCCTCGGGCAATCGCTCAATCCTCTGCGCGCGATTTTGATGCACCACCAGCGTCTCTCCCTTACCATCCATCGGTTCACCGTACGTCTCCCGCGCCTTGACGAACGCTTTCGATCGTCGCCACGCCTCCGTCGTCTTCATCGCCGTCGCCCCGACGACGTGTCCGCCGTTCGGAATCATCCCCACCGCCCCCCCGTTCGCCAGCGCGCACAGGTACCCCGCGAACGTCATCGCTAATATTTTCACCTTTTTCTTTCCTCCGTCGGCGTCGCGCATGTACTCGGGATGTCGATCGTCCGTCGCGCGTCGCAGCCACTCGCCCAGCGCTCGCGTCCACCGCGGCGTCCCGTTCGTGTCCCACTCCGCCTTGTGCGAGCTCCCCGACACCACCACGCCGTCGTACGTCGCGAACATCTCTTTCGACGGCAACTCGCCGTCGCACGCGCGGTAGTGGTGCCAGATTTCGTCGTCGCGGCCGAAAAGTTTGACGATGCACTGGGCCAAGCCGTGCCACCTCGCGTCGTCTTCGCAGTCGATCAGGGCGTACCGCGGGCGTTTCTCGGCGCTCTGCATGACGCCGAGCTTTGTCGACGACGCGTTCGTCGACTCGGCGTCGAAATATCGCGCGACGCGCGCGTCCGCGCGACGGTGTGCGGGGTAACACCCAGCGCGCGCGCCGCGGGACGCGAAGCGACGCGCGTCGAAGACGGATTTCATTCGTTTTACATCCGGACGCGTCGCGGCCGCGCTAAATCGCCATGCGATCGATCCTCACCAACGTTTCGCACGCCTCGAACAACTGCGCGCAGTTGGCCATCTGCTTGACGACGAACCCGGGAATCGCGAGACGCGCGAGCGCCGAAAACGTCAGCGGCCCGAGCGCGCGAAAACCGACGAACGCGGGATCCGCGCGCATCGCGTGCAAACACAGATACAGCACCTCCACGCTGACGCAGCACGCGCCCATAAATATCCGATTCCCGTAGTACCACCGCAACAGAAAGAAGGACTCGTCGCCGATGGATTTGTGACCGTCGGCGCCGATCATGAGCTGGACGTACGCGTGCGTCCAGTGCGACGCCACGTCCAGCGCCAGCAATCCCACGCACGTCGCGTACCACTCTCGGTGCTCCATCGCGAGCACGACCAATAATCCCGACGTCGCCAGCCTATCGGTGATCATGTCCAGCGCTCGACCGAACTCGGAGCACTGATCGTATCGCCGCGCGAGGCGGCCGTCGAGCTCGTCGCACGCGAACGACGCGAAGTAACACAGCAGACACGTCCGCACGTCCGCGAACGCGGTCCTCAGGGCGCAGATCGCGAGCGCGATGCGGGCGTACCCGACGAGATTCGGCGCGTACGCGTACACGTTGGCGTGGCGCGAGAAGAAGGATGCGCGCGGCGCGTCGATTCGACCGCGCGGTCGCTTTCGCGTCGCGTCGTCGCCCTTGGACGCCGATTTCGCCGGCGCGCGCGCGCGCGAGCCGCGCGCGTCGGTCGACGATGCTTTTTTGCGCGGAGGCATGACGCGCGGCGCGTCCGGGGCGCGTCGAGGAGTGCGAACGCGCGCGCGTTCGGCGCGTCCCCAAAAAGTGCAATTTCGCAATCCGCACTGTCGCGCGCGCTGGACGCCGTCTGGACGCGCCCGAGCGCGGTCGCGGCGGAGATGCGATCGTCGTCGACGTCGCGATCGACGCGCGCGGACGCGCGCGCGCTCGGACGCGCCGCGCGGGCGCCGAATGCGAATCGACGAAACCCTCGGCGCGGAAACATCGCGACGCCGCGTCGCGCGACGCCCGCGGACGCGCTCGATAAGAAGCGAATGAGCGACGAGGAGTACGTCGCGTTGAAGCGCGAGCTGAGCTCGACGACGCTCGCGCACGGCGCGGCGCTGTCGGCGTACTGCCTGCTGGGGTACGGCGTCGCGCCGGGGCTGAGCGCGGCGCTCGGCTCGGCGGGCGCGCTCGGCTACCTCAGATTGCTCCAAGACTACGTCGACGGCGTCAGCGAGAGCTTAGAAAATGGGAACGTCAGCGAGGCGGATTACACGCGAAATTTGGTGTACGAACCGGTGACGGACGTGGGCGCGATGCTGAGCGGCGCGTTCGGCAAAGTCGGCGGCGTGTACTCGAGGGCGCTGCTGCAGAGACGACTGTTGGTGCCGACGGCGCTCGTCGTGTTCACGGCGTGCTGGAATCGGTTGGATTTGCCGTTCGATTTCTCGTACGGGGCGACGTTTTGTGGGTTTTTGTGCTATAAGACGGCGGTGTTGGCGAAGACTTGGGACATACTCAAGCCGTTGTTGTTGGAGGCGCCGCGAGAGCGGTGAGGGGGGCGCGCGCGAGCGGACGCGGTCGCGCGAGCGCGAGGCGCGCTCGCGGGCGGGCGAACGGGGGTTCGTTCGCTCGCTCGTTCGATCGATCGTTCGTTCGTTCGCGCGTGCATGCATGCATTCTAGTCGGTATCAATAGGCGAACGCGCGCGCGCGCGTTTCATTTAATATTCATTCGCACGGGGTTCCGTCGTTACTACGACTTCTATTCAATCACACCGAACGAACGTCTCGCCGTCGTCTAAGTAGCTAGATAGTCCGCGTCTCGCGCTCGCGCTCACGCGCGCTGCTTCACCGGTTCGGGGTTACCGAACGGATCCGCGCCCTGCGGCGGCGCGACGAAGACCCCCGTCGGGTGTTCGCCAGCCACCGCCGTCGGAAACGGCACCTCGCTCCCGTCCAGCGCCGGCGGTTTCCGCAGGCTGTCTCTGATCTTCACCGCCATCCCGGCGTTCCCCGGGACTTGTCCCTTGACGTACACCAAATTCTTCTCCGTGTCCACCTTGTACACGTACGCGCTCTGCACCGTGCGCGTCCTGCCGCCCATCCGACCCGCCATCTTCTTCCCCTTAAAAACTCGCCCCGGGTCCTGGCACTGCCCGATGCTCCCGTGCGCGCGATGCTTCTTCGTGTTCCCGTGACTCGCGGGCTGTCCCGAGAACCCCCACCGCTTCATCGGTCCCTGAAACCCTTTCCCCTTGGTCACGCCCTGCACGTCCACGTACTGCCCCGCCGCGAAGTGCGCCGCCGTGATCGCCGTCCCCGGCGCCAGCACCCCGTCCGCGCTCGTCCGAAACTCGCACAGCGCTCTCTTAATGTTCGTTTTCCTTCGCACAAAGTACCCCAGCTCCGCCTTGGTCACCTGCTTCGGCTTTCGGCTTCCGTATCCCACCTGCACCGCGTCGTACCCGTCCGCCCCGCTCGACGTCTTCGCCGCCACCACCTCGCAATCGTCGATCCACAGCACCGTGAGCGGGATCCTCGTCCCTCGCGCGTCCCAATCGCACGTCATCCCAGCCTTGATCGCCACCGCGCCGGTTCTTCGCCGCGCCTCTCGCTTCGCCGCGCGCGTCGCGTTCGCCGTTCGGTGCGCCGCGTCCACCGCGCGCGCCGACGTCGCGTACGTCGCGCGCTCGACCGCGCGCGCGCTTACCGAGCGTCGATCGCGCGCGATTCCCGCGCTCGACGGTCGAGGCGCCGCCGCGCGCGCGCTCGCGAGGCGATGATTCGCCGACGCGACGCGTTGCGGCGGCGACGGAAATCGCGCGCGCGGCGACGCGAGCGGCGCGCCGATCGCGCGGCTCGGCGCGACGAGCGCGGCGACGCGCGTCGCCGCGCGCGCGCAGGCGCGACGAAGCATGACGGCGCGCGCGCGCGTCCGGGCGTCGTGTGCGGACGCGCGCGCGCGATCGGGGCGCGCTTTGTACCCAAAATCTACATCTACATCGTACTAAAAAGTGTACAATACGTAAATAGAGGGTTTATGAACCATCACGACGGCCCGACGCGACGCGATTCGCGTCGGAGCGCGACGCGTCGCGACGCCGCGC
>Ga0181595_10002468_pt1 | contig 18456 bp, 21 predicted proteins | sample 041ome_7_FD_145604 | JGI IMG/M metagenome (GOLD analysis project Ga0181595, IMG submission 145604) | Coastal salt marsh microbial communities from the Groves Creek Marsh, Skidaway Island, Georgia - 041401AS metaG (spades assembly) | ecosystem: Environmental > Aquatic > Marine > Intertidal zone...
TTCCTACGCATTACTCACCCGTCCGCCGCTAGGTCCGAAAACCTCGCTCGACTTGCATGTGTTAGGCCTGCCGCCAGCGTTCAATCTGAGCCATGATCAAACTCTTCAATTAAAGTTCTTTCTGCCACCGAAGCGGCGCTCAGTCACTGACTAATTTTACTTGGTCACTTTCTGATGTATTTCATTTCGAAACCATCATAAGTGCCCACACAGATAATTGATTGCTTATTGTTAAAGAGCGTGCTTTGAACTTTCAAAGCGGGAGGCGTATGTTACACTTCCCAGATTTTAAGTCAAGCGTGAGGAGGATTCTTTTTAAGACTCATCGTCACGTTCGACTCAATTTTACTTTACTTACTGCTTCACTCTGCTTTTCGGGGCTTTCATCAGCGCCCTGAAGCGAGGCGGCCATTTTAGTGATTTAAACGTTGCTGTCAAGCGTCTTTTTCAAGATTTTTGAGCGCTTCGCTTTATCACCCGGCTTGCCAGCTAAACTCTTTTAGCGCAGCACCCGGCTACGCGCCCCGCATGTCATGGCGCGCATTATAGGGAGTTTTAACGAGGCTGCAAGCGGATATTTATAAAAAACATTGATTACAGCACTGTTTGCTTATTAAAGCCTCATTTTGGTTATTTTTATAGCCGTAGCATATTAAAACAACTGATATTACTTGTTGGCTGTTCAGAAAATAGTCGTTAAGATAGAGTGGCTTTATATAACAAGAATCATTTTTCAACTAAGCTGCAGGAATTCATTATGTCATCTATGTTACGCGCATCCCTTCCTTATACACTGGCACTTGCTGTTATCGCTTTTTTAGTTTTTAACTTTGCCGTGACCTTACCCTTGTCGTCTGGCTGGGCATTTATTGCTGGCGTTCTTACATGCGGCATTCTGGTGCCTATTCTGGTCGATGTAAAAGGCCCGGCTGTTAGCGCTGAAATTTCTACTCAGGAAATCCCCAACAACGACTTTAGCGGTGAGACTGCAACCTTATATGTGGGGAATCTGCCCTATCGCGCCAATGAAGATGCTGTAAAAGCACTATTCAGTCGTTACGGTACTGTGGTCAATGTGCGACTGATGAAGGATCGCCAGACTGGACGTCGTCGGGGTTTTGGCTTTGTCGAAGTCGCCGCAGCAGACGCCAATCAAATGATTACCAAGCTCAATGATTTCGAATTTCAGGAACGCACATTAAAAGTGCGTGAAGCTCGTGAGCGTCAGGATGAAGATAATTCCAATAACGAGTAATTGAGGTTTAACGCCGGCATAGTGTCGGTGGTTAAATTTGGCTCTACGGTAAAAAGCGCTTAAAATAGCGCTTTTTTCTTGCATACTGAGAGTCGAATGTCGTTAGGTCAGGTATTTCCCGCACAATATGAACAGCAACTTGCCGATAAAGCAATTAGGTTGCAACAGTTATTACAAGCTTTGCCCTTACCGACATTACAGCTTTATCGTTCTGCCGATTCGCATTTCAGACAACGGGCAGAATTTCGAATTTGGCATAACGGTGACGACCTTTATCACTGCATGTTTGATCCGGCAACGAGGCAGCCTGTTCGAATAGATTCATTTCCGGTAGCAACGAAACCGATTGCTGACTTTATGCCGGTTTTATTGAAGGCTATCCAGTTTAATCATGAATTGCGTTACCGGCTTTATCAGGCCGATTATCTTGCAACCACCAGCGGCGAGCTCCTGGTCAGTCTTATTTATAAGCGTAAACTAGATGAACAATGGCTAACAGCAGCTCGGCAACTTCAGCAAGAATTGTCACCTCTGTACAACGTGCGCTTTATTGGCCGCGCCAGGAAACAAAAGTTGGTGGTGACGGATGACTTTGTAACCGAGCGATTTACGGTGGCAAATACTACTCTGCACTACCAACAACTTGAAGGCAGTTTTACTCAGCCTAATGCTGGCGTTAATCAACAAATGCTCAACTGGGCAGCAGATTGTGCTCGGGGTTTATCGGGTGACTTATTAGAGCTTTATTGTGGTAACGGTAATTTCTCTTTGGCATTAGCCAGCCAATTCGGACAAGTTGTTGCTACCGAACTGGCGCGCAGCTCTATTCAATCAGCAAAGTACAATATTGCGCTGAATAACATAGAGAATGTGCAAGTACTGCAAATGTCTGCTGAAGATGTTGCTGCGGCTTTGCAGCAAGGCAGCAAGCTAAAAGATCTCGACCTCTCGACTTTGCAACTTAATACCGTACTGGTTGATCCACCACGGGCAGGTTTAGATCCAGCCACGCTGGAGTTAGTCAGCCGTTTCCAATCGATTATTTATGTTTCTTGCAATCCGGAAACGCTTGCTGCCAACCTGATGGAACTGAGCAACACTCATTCCATCAGCAGGCTGGCATTATTTGATCAGTTTCCTTACACCCATCATATTGAAACCGGTGTATTGCTGACCAAAATCTAATCCGGTTGCTTGCGTCCATAACTCGCTGCGCCATGCGCCAGCCAGCGCAGCTGGGTAATGGTCCTTTTCGTCAACTGCGGATAGAGTTCTCGCGGTGCATCCAAGGCATCAGCGCCGGTGTGGAACACCAGTGTTACCATGGCTTCGGCCTGTAATTGCGCATGCTCCAGCGGACATTGAGTCTGTTTGCGCAGATAATGCGCCAGCTCAGCACAAAAATGCTGAATCTCCCGCGCAACAGCACCTCGAAAGGCAGCTGAGGTACCAGAGCGTTCACGCAACAATAAACGGAACACGTTACTATTTTCAGCGACAAACTCCATAAAGGTTTCAACTGAGGTACTGATCACACTGCCATGTTTTTCTATTCGCAGCCGCGCCTGCCGCATCAGTTGTCGCAACATCAGACCGGCCTCATCAACCAGCGTCAGCCCCAGTTCATCCATATCAGCAAAATGACGGTAAAATGATGTCGGGGCTATCCCTGCTTCGCGTGCAACTTCACGCAAACTTAGACTGGCAAAGCCTTTTTCGGCGCTAAGCTGTGAAAAGGCAGCATTAATAATCGCCTGCCGGGTGCGCTCTTTCTGTTCTGCTCTGGTCACTATGCATCCCTTTCTTACTGCTGTTCAGCCGATTTACCTTGACCAGCCGTTAGCAGCTCGGTAAATTGGCGTACAGTTGTAAGCTCAAAGTGTGAATTCATGAAAAAACATCCAATCATCTGGACAAACGTTATCCTGTTCAGCCTGACTTTTCTGGTTGCGGCTATTGCCGTACCCTATTATGCCCTGACAGTTGGCTTTACCGCAGCAGAAATTATCGCCACTATCCTCTGTATGGGTTATTGCGGTATTTCGATTACGGCAGGTTATCACCGGCTATGGGCACATAAAACTTATGATGCTCACCCAGTTTTGCAATGGATTTTCGCTATCGGCGGTGCCTTTGCGCTGCAGAACAGCGCTATTCATTGGTCATCTGATCACCGGGTCCATCACCGTCATGTCGATAATAATGAAAAGGATCCTTACTCTGCCGGCCGCGGCTTCTGGTATAGCCATATCGGCTGGATGTTACGTGACTACCAGGGCGAGAGCTATTTTGACTATAGTAATGTGCGCGATTTGCAAAAGAACCCAATCCTGGCTTTTCAACATAAACATTACTTAGTACTGGTACTCTTGACTAATATCGGTATTCCACTGTTGCTGGGCCTGCTGGTTGGCAATATCTGGGGCATGTTACTGAGCGTTGGCGTATTACGTCTGGTATTGAGTCACCACTTTACGTTTTTTATTAACTCACTGGCGCATATCTGGGGTAAGCAAACCTATACCGATGAAAACAGTGCCCGGGATAACGGTTTTTTAGCCTTTCTGACCTATGGTGAGGGTTATCATAACTATCATCATATTTTTGAATATGATTACCGCAACGGTATTCGCTGGTGGCAGTTTGATCCCACCAAATGGCTGATTAAGACTTGCTCATACCTGAAATTAACCGGCAATTTGCGAACAGTACCGGAAGATCGGATTGCCCAGGCAGTAGCGAAAATGCAACTAAAGCGCGCCAAGGATAAAGCCCGCCATCTGCCAAACGCCGAACAACTGCTCGCCTTGCTGGAGCAGGAATATCAACTGTTAGTGGCTAAAATTCAGGATTATTATCAACTTAAAAAAGAGCTGTTACAGCAAAAACGTAATGCCCTGGTTGATCAGTATCATGCGTCAGAGTTTATGCAGCGTTATCAGGAATTGAAGCTGCACTTACAACAGCAACAAAACCATTGGCAACGCCTGACCGCGGCCTTTAGTTAAACGAGCGCTTGTTCCGGAAAAAAGAGGCTAACGCCTCTTTTTTTGTGTTCGATAACTGTTATGCTAATTTCAATTAGGAATTTGACAGGATTGGCTAGCGTGTCAGTAAAAGCATCGAAAAAACAACCCAGTTATGATTATGACGCCATTGTAATAGGTACCGGCCCCGGCGGTGAAGGGGCTGCTATGTATCTGGCAAAAAGCGGCAAACGCGTTGCGGCTATCGAGCGCTACCAGGCGGTGGGTGGCGGCTGTACCCATTGGGGTACCATTCCGTCTAAGGCATTACGGCACTCGGTCAGCCGCTTAATTGAATTTAACGAAAACCCGCTATTTCAGGTCGAAGAACAGATGAAAGGGTTAACCTTTTCACAGATCCTGAAGCATGCGGCCGGGGTAATTCGCAAGCAAGTGCGGCTGCGCAGCGGCTTTTATGATCGTAATCTGGTAAAGATTTATCAGGGCGAAGCGCGCTTTATAGATAATCATACCCTCGAAATCACCCATACCGATGGCAGTAGCTACACACTCAGCGCTGAGACTATCGTCATTGCAACCGGATCCCGCCCTTACCGGCCACCGCAAGTTGATTTTAATCATCCACGTATTTATGACAGCGATACTATTTTGTCACTGGATCACGACCCGCGGCATATTATTATTTTTGGTGCCGGGGTTATCGGCTGTGAATATGCGTCGATTTTCAGAGGTCTTGGCGTACGGGTCGATCTGGTCAATACCCGTGATCGCCTCCTGTCATTTATGGATACCGAAATTTCAGATGCGCTGAGTTATCACTTCTGGAATTCCGGCATGACCATCCGCCACGGTGAAGAACTTTCGCATGTTGAAGGCCGTGATGATGGCGTAGTTTTACACCTGCAATCGGGTAAACGGATGAAAGCTGACTGCTTCCTGTTCGCTAACGGCCGCACCGGCAATACTGAAATGCTGAATCTGGAGGCGGTAGGTCTGGCCGCTGATAGTCGCGGCCTGTTAAAAGTAAATAGTGAGTATCAGACAGCGGTTGATAATATCTATGCCGTCGGTGATGTAATTGGTTATCCCAGTCTTGCCAGCGCTGCCTATGACCAGGGCCGGTTAGCAGGAGAGGCTATTGTTAAAGGCAATCTGGACGGGCATTTGATTGCCGATATTCCGACCGGTATTTACACCATTCCGGAGATGTCCTCAGTCGGCAAAACCGAGCAGGAACTCACCGCCGCCAAAATACCTTACGAGGTCGGCCGGGCGCAATTTAAGCATTTGGCCAGAGCGCAAATCGCCAATACCAGCGCCGGCAGCCTGAAAGTGTTGTTTCACCGCGATACATTAGAAATTCTGGGGATTCATTGTTTTGGGGAGCGGGCGGCGGAGATTATCCATATCGGCCAAGCCATTATGATGCAAAAGAACGGTGGTAATAATCTGAATTACTTTGTGCATACCACCTTTAACTACCCAACGATGGCCGAGGCTTATCGGGTTGCAGCGCTCAACGGGTTAAACCGCTTGTTCTGATGTTCTGAGTCTTAGCGCAGTAGCTCACTACTGCGCTATCAGCTTCACCTAAAACTTACTCGGCGATCTCTGCATTCATATGGTACATCGGACTAAGGTCCTGCACCGCCTCGATAAAGATCCCGGCATGCTCAGGATCAACATCCGGTGTAATGCCATGTCCCAGATTAAAGATATGACCTGAACCCTGGCCAAAGCCATCCAGAATAGTTTGCACTTCCTGACGGATCCGCTCAGGTGTACCGAGTAGGATCGAAGGGTCCATATTACCCTGTAACGCCACCTGATGCCCTACGCGGGCACGGGCATTGGCGATATCAGTCGTCCAGTCTAAACCTAAGGCATCACAGCCTGTTGCAGCCATCATTTCCAGCCACTGGCCACCGTTTTTGGTGAATAAAGTCACCGGCACTCTACGGCCATCCGCTTCACGGGTTAAACCGTTCAAAATTTGTTGCATATAACTGAGCGAATATTCTTGGTAATCGCGCGGGGTCAGCACCCCACCCCAGGTATCAAAGATCATCACAGCCTGAGCGCCGGCTGCAATTTGCGCATTCAGATACAGGGTCACGCTTTGCGCCAGCTTATCCAGCAGCATATGTAACACTTCTGGCTCGCTGTACATCATCTTCTTGATGATACTAAAGGTTTTACTACCACTACCCTCAACCATATAGGTCGCTAGCGTCCAGGGACTACCTGAAAAGCCAATTAACGGCACACTACCCTGCAACTCACGACGGATAGTACGGACTGCGTCCATTACGTAACGCAGCTCCTGTTCCGGATCCGGAATGGGTAAATGTACAACATCCATAAAATCGCGGATCGGCTTACTAAATTTAGGGCCTTCGCCGACACCAAAGCTTAAACCCAAGCCCATGGCGTCAGGGATGGTCAGAATATCGCTAAATAAAATGGCAGCATCTAACGGGTAACGGCGCAAGGGTTGCAACGTCACTTCACAGGCTAATTCCGGATTCTTGCAAAGTGACATAAAATCACCGGCCTGAGCACGGGTGGCACGATACTCTGGTAAATAACGTCCGGCTTGCCGCATCATCCAAATTGGGGTTCTATCAACCGGCTGCCGCAGTAACGCCCGCAGGTAACGATCATTTTTTAGTTGCATAATTTATCCGCCATAACACCTTTTGTCGCATTCTAACAGCTTGCGGGCAGCAGCTCTATGATCTGGCGCTAAAAGCCGCACGCTTTACCTTTACGTCAACTGCAAAAAATATTCAGCTTAGGTTCATTTTTTCAATTTCACCCTTGTGTCAGTAAAACGCATCTGTTATAACAACACTGCGCTAGTGAAGTTCTAACAACGAAGAAGCTCGATCTACGAGACCTAAAGCTCCAATTTGAAGCCACCTTGAGTGGCTTTTTTATTTTCGGTTTTTCGCCAGGCGTTTCGCTTGTGCCAACGCAATCAACTGCCCGGATAGGGTTTGCAAGCCTGGCGTCTCTGGTAACTGGTCAAGCGGACACCAGTAGGCCTCAGCTATTTCCTCTGGCTGGCACTGGATCTCTCCGCCGGCATAATCAGCCAAAAAGCCGGTCATTAAAGAATGGGGAAAAGGCCACGGCTGACTGCCGACATAGTGCAAATTGGTGATATCGATCCCCACTTCTTCTTTTACTTCCCTTACTGCTGCCTGCTCCAGAGTTTCGGCCGACTCGACAAAACCCGCCAGCACCGAAAAAAAGCCGGCTTTGTGGCGGGTGGAGCGCGCCAGCAAAATCTGCTCGTCTTTTACTACGGCGACTAAGACACAGGGGGCGATACGAGGGTAACAGCGGTGGCCACAGCGGTGACAAAGCGTGGCCAGTTCCCAGTTAACCAAACGCATCGCACTGCCACACTGACCGCAAAAACGGTGTGTTTGCAAAAACAACGCGACCTGGGTCGCCCGGGCAGCAAGCTGAAACAGCGCTTCGCCCTGTTCCAATAAGGCGCGGGCGGAATGCCAATCTGCTTCATTCGGCGGCCGGTCGTCATAAACCACCAGATAACATGGCTGATGCTGGTATTCGCCCAGTTTACAGATCATCGCGTCTGCCAGCTGCAACGGCAGAGCTGCCAGCTCCGCAAAGGGTACAGTGCCATCTGTGGTCAGAAATAACCGACCCTGACTAACAATAAACCAGTAAGCCAACTGCCCGGATGATACTTTTACACTATGTTCAATCATTACAGCCTCTGTTTTAATGCGGAGGTTTTAGCAAGAATGGCAGCATCATACTCTGCACCGCTGAGCTGACCAATAAAAAAACGGTTGATCTTTTGTTGGAAATTCTTTTAATTAGCAGTATTGCAGCAACGTTACTGCATCTAAGGAGAGGCAAATGTACACCCGCGTACAGCAAGCGCAACAGAAGTGGGGCGGCAGCCTGAATGCGATAGACAATTGGTTGCAGGAAAGACGCGAACTGATTGTTTGTTATTGCCGTCTGGCGGGATTACCGCCCTTCGAAAAAGATCGCCATACCATGCCCTCGCAGGACAAGATAAAAGAGTTCTGTCAGTTACTGATGGATTATTTATCGGCCGGCCACTTCGAAGTGTACGAACAAATCGTAGCTCAATGCGCGGTGAACGGTACCGACAGTCGCAAATTGGCAGACTCGCTGTATCCAAAAATTTCGGTCTCTACTGATTTAGCGCTGGAGTTCAACGACAAATATGCCGACCACCTGAGTACCCGCAGAAGCGGTTCCTTTGATTTAGAGCTTTCGGCACTGGGGCAAGCCCTGGAAGAACGGTTTGCGTTGGAGGATAAGTTAATCGATACCTTACACGCTAAACATCAATCCACCCAAACCATCGCCTGAGTAGAGATCCCGCTCTGCAAAATTCGGGGCAAAATTACCATAAAAAAAGCGGCAACTTGCCGCTTTTTTTTAAATAACTGATTACTCAGCTTTAATAATATCTAACAGCTCAACTTCGAACACCAGTACGCTGTTTGGCGGAATGGTGCCCATATCACGTTCGCCATAGGCCAGCTCTGATGGGATAGTGAAGCGGAATTTCGAGCCGACGTTCATCAACTGTACACCCTCAGTCCAGCCCGGGATCACGCGGTTTAACGGGAATTCAACCGGCTCGCCACGATCGACAGAGCTGTCAAACTTAGTACCATCAGTCAGAGTACCGGTGTAGTGTACTTTTACGGTATCAGTGGCAGCAGGTTTAGCACCTTCTGCGGCTTGTAGAACTTCATACTGCAGGCCAGATTCCGTCACTGAAACACCTTCTTTCTTGGCGTTTTCGTCCAGATAAGCCTGACCAGCAGCCTTGGCAGAAGCAGCAGCGGCTTCTGCCAGTTTGGCTTGCTCAGTACGGTAGGTTTCATCTAACGCGGACAGTAACTGCTGAATATCTTCTTCAGACACTTCCGACTTACCGGCCATGCCGTCCTGCACACCACGTAAAATCAGCTCAGCGTTTAAGTCAACCGCAATTTTACCGTATTCATCAACAGTGCTTTGTAAATAACGACCTGCTGACACACCCAGACTATAGGCTTGTTTCGCCTGTTCAGTTTCTAATACCGGCGCCGGTGCGGCCTTTTCTTCTTTTTGACAGGCTGTCAGGGTCAGCAAGGCGACCGCGATCAGGGTAAATTTGGTTTTTAAGCGCATTCTTTTCTCCATAGTGCAGCCTTAAGACTGCGAAAGTATGTTTTAATAAAGGTTAGCTCGCTTAGCTATACTAACGCTTTGTGTGGATGAGGTTAACACCTGTCATGAAATATCCTGTACTTTTGCTGCTCGGTGGCCTGTTGCTGACCGCCTGCAACAAGCCGGAAACGCAACCGGTTTCCAGCTGGCCACATGTGGCACCGGGCAGTTATGCAGCAGCCATCTCAGCCGATGCCCGCTACGCTGCTGTTTCATCCATTCAGGATGGGGTTGCGCTGTGGGATCTGCAAAACAATGCCCTGCTCTATCAATGGCGGCATCAGGACAGTAGCGATAATCTGGTCTTTACGCTGGCCATTAGTGACGATAACAGTCATGTTGTAACCGCCGATCACAATACCTTTGCCCTGTGGCGCACCGCCGATGGCCAGAACGTCGGCTATTGGCAAACCGATAACAGCAGTATCCGCGATATTGCCCTGTCTAATAACGGCGCCCATATTCTGGTTGGGCGCAGCGATAACGTGGTACAACATATTACGCTTAGCAGCGGCCGGCGCCTGGACTTTCTGGGGCATAGCGAACGCATCAATAGCGTAGCACTGTCGCCAAATGGCCGTTATGCCTTGACCGGTGGCAACGATTATCAGGCGTACCTCTGGGACACTCAGACCGCACAAATCCTATATAGTTTCCCGCATCCAAGCCGGGTGACCAAAGTCGCCTTTGACCCACAGGGCCGTTATGCGTTTACCGCTGATAGTCAGCAATTAGCGCAAATCTGGGATATTCAAACCGGGCAACGGGTGAGCTCATTGCAAATGCTGGCCAGACAACAAATTTTTAGTGCTGTGCGTTTCAGTCAGGATGGCCGCTTTTTACTCACCGGCGCCCCAACCCGCAACCTGGTACTCTGGGATGTACAAAGTGGCCGGGAGCTGCAACGCTGGCGGGTTTCCCCCAGAGTTGGCAGTCGCCCACCCAGTGCAGTGGTACATGCCGTCGCTTTTCTGGATGAAAACCGTATAATTAGCGAAAGCTCCAGTGGCCTGGCCGAAGTATGGGAAATCCGTTATGACTGAGCAACCCTCAGCAATAGAACTACATTTGATTGAGCTTGAGAGCAAAATTGCTTTTCAGGAAGATACAATGCACAGCCTGCACGAGGAGCTGCTGGCTCATCAACGCAAGATTGAGCAACTGCAACGGCAAATTCTGCTGATGGCGCAAAAGTTACAACAATTACCGGAAGACAGCGGTATTTTGCGACCGGAAGAAGAACCGCCACCGCCGCACTATTAAGGCCACTCCGATCAAGCCAGCAACAGTGCTGGCCTATTCTGGCTTAAAGACCCCAATCACCAATTCCTTCTCGCGGGTCGATTGCACCACTTGCTGCTCTGGCTGCGCCATCTGATGCCCACAGGCCACACATTCCACCTTCTCAACATTGTTTTCAATAAACAAACTCATGGTATCGGTGGCTTTACACTGAGGGCAGGTCGCGCCAGCGATAAAACGCTTTTTCTTACGGATGGTCATACAGGCTCCAACGGGCACAAAAAGCCGGACGAAATTTTAGTTTCAGCCGGATATAGCGTAAAATCGCCCACTTAGTTCACTGGTACAAGGTAAAACATGATCCAGCTTCAGCAGGTAGAATTAAGACGCGGTATCCAGGCGCTGTTTACAGGGGCCGATCTTACCGTATTTCCGGGGCAAAAGGTGGGAATTGTCGGCGCCAACGGTTGTGGTAAATCCAGCTTATTTGCGCTGCTGCAAGGTAAATTACATGCCGATGCCGGTAATGTCAGCATTCCTGCTGCCTGGGTGATCGCAACAGTTGCCCAGGAAACGCCGGCCCTGGACTGTTCCGCCCTGGATTATGTGTTACAAGGCGAACCTGAACTTTACCCATTGCTGCTAAAAGCCCGCAGTCAATGCAGCGACAGCGATCTGGCAGCGGTACATCAGCAAATTGAAGCGCTGGATGGCTACCGTGCCGAAGCCAAGGCCGGTACCCTGCTGGCGGGTTTGGGATTTAGTGGCGAGATGCAGCAACAGACCGTAAAGTCGTTTTCCGGTGGCTGGCGGATGCGGATGAACCTGGCACGGGCGCTGATGCAAAAAGCCGAGCTGTTACTGCTCGATGAGCCAACCAACCACCTGGATCTGGATGCGGTACTCTGGCTGGAAAAGTACCTCAGTAACTATCCGGGTACCTTACTGCTGATTAGCCATGATCGGGATTTTCTTGATGCGGTGACCGACAATACTGTCCATATCGAACGCCGGTGTCTGACGCTGTATAAAGGTAATTACAGCCAGTTCGAGCGCCAGCGCGCAGAACAACTGGCACAACATCAGGCAAACTTTGAGAAGCAACAGCGCCAGGTGGCGCACTTGCAACAATTTATCGACCGCTTTAAAGCCCAGGCCACCAAAGCCCGGCAGGCACAGAGCCGGATCAAGGCGTTGGAGCGGATGACCATACTGGCACCGGCGCACGTTGATTCGCCGTTTAACTTCAGTTTCCGCGAGCCACGGGCCTTACCCAACCCACTGTTAAAGCTGGAACAGGTCCAGGCCGGCTACAGCGGCAAGCCCATTCTAAGCAATATTAACTTTCAGTTGCTGCCAGGTAGTCGTATCGGCTTACTCGGGCGTAACGGCGCCGGTAAATCCACACTAATCAAATTACTCAGTGGTGAGCTACCGCCACTGGCTGGTGAACTCTGGTATGCCAGTGGCGTTAGTCTTGGTTATTTTGCCCAGCACCAACTGGAAACCCTCAGACCGCAAGATTCGCCACTGCAGCATCTGGTACGACTGGACCCGCAGGTTCCAGAGCAGAAGCTACGTGATTTTCTTGGTGGTTTTGGTTTTCACGGCGACAAAGCGCTGGAACCCTGTGCGCCTTTCTCCGGCGGCGAAAAGGCTCGGCTGGTGCTGGCGTTATTGGTGTATCAGCGCCCGAATTTGCTGTTGCTGGACGAACCGACTAACCATTTGGATCTGGAAATGCGCGAAGCCATAGTAATGGCGCTGCAGGACTTTGCCGGTGCTATAGTAGTGGTCTCGCACGACCGCCACTTGCTGACCAGCACCACTGACGAATTTTATTTAGTGGCGAATGGCAAAGTCGCACCCTTCGATGGCGACTTGCAGGACTATTACCAGTGGCTGCAACAAGATGCGCGGCAAAGCCAGCAGAGTGCGGCACCGGAAACCGCCAGTAGCAATAGTGCTGCAGTGCGCAAAGATCAAAAACGCCTGGAGGCGGAGCTGCGCAATCTGCTGCGACCACTGAAGCAGAAAATTGACAAGCTGGAGTTGCGGCAGCAACAACTGGAAACTCAGCTGACCAGCCTGGAGCAACAACTGGCGGAACCGGCCATCTACGAAGCCGCTAACAAAGCCCAGCTAACTAAACTGCTGACAGAACAAACCCAGGCCAGCAGCGAACTGGCGCAAATAGAAGAAAGCTGGTTTGAGGCGCAAGAGGCGCTGGAACAACAAAGTCAACATTTCTGGCAGCAAAATCAATAAGGACAGCAGAGATCTATGCAGCAGATGACAGCGCAGCAAATGACAGTGCAGCAGCTTAATGCCGACGCCTTCTGGCAAATCAGCCTGGGGTTTTACCCACAGGTGCAGCCGCTTTGCCTGCAGTTACAGGACAATTGGCAGGCCAATGTTAATCTGCTGCTGCTACTCAGCTATACCGAGCAACTGGGCTGGCAGCTGGATGCTGCTAGTCTGACGCAGGGCTTACAGCAACTGGCACCGTTAAGTCAGCACATTACTCAGGTGTTACGCCAGTGCCGGCGTGAGCTGCCTAAACTGCCGCTGGATAGCAGCCAGCAAACGGAATTAAAGCAGGGAATTTTACAAACCGAGTTGGTGGCCGAACGGCTGGAGCAGCAACTGCTGTGTCACTACCTGCGCTTTACCCCGGCCAGTAACCCGGACAACCTGAGTCTATACTGCCAGCAGTTAGCCGTAACAAACGAAGCGTTGCAACGGGCATTATTTGATCTGCGTCAAGCTGCCGCCCGCTTTGCCGCGGCCAGCTGAGTAACTTTGATCCAGGTCATATCAGCGCCTGCTGCCCTTGCCTACACTTCCCTCAAGCAACTTCAGGAGGGAAATCCTATGAACCTATGGCATGAATTTTTAAACGACCCGGTAATTTTTATTTCTTTTACCGGCCTGGCCATTGTGATTGGCCTGTGCATTTTCTACGCCGTGTACTTTATGTACAAAGTCAGTAATGCTGAGGAACAAACCAAGTAATAGCCACACGGTTTAACAGGTCGGGCAGACACCCTAATACTCCAGATGCTGGAGTTTATCGGCCACACCATTCCAGGCATCCGCATCGGCGGGTGCCGCTTTGGCTTCACGGATATTCGGCCACAGCTTAACCAGCTCAGCATTTAACGCGACAAAGCCTTCCTGACCTGGCGGCAGTTTATCTTCCTGAAAAATCGCCGTGGCCGGACATTCCGGCTCGCATAAACCACAATCAATACAAATCACCGGATCAATAGCCAGAAAATTTGGCCCTTCAAAGAACGCATCAACCGGGCATACCGCCACACAATCGGTATATTTGCATTTGATACAGTTCTCACCTACCACAAAGGCCATGGCAACTTCCTCCGCTATTTTGCGCGATCATACTGAAGCAAACGTGAAACACAACAGGAAAGCGGACAGCTGGCGTCAGATCGCGTAAAATACTGTCTTTACCGGCAAACCGGCCCGCAATCTGAGACTCGACTGTTATGTTACGTTTAACCGAAATTAAATTACCGCTGCAGCATCAGGATGAACAGGCTGAATTGCGCGCAGCCATTCTGGCCAAACTGGGCATCAGCGACAGTGATTTAAACCATTTCAGCGTGTTTAAACGTGGCATTGACGCCCGTAAAAAATCTGATATTCAACTGATTTATACCCTGGATCTGGACGTCGCCGGCGAAGCGGCACTGCTAAAACGTTTTCAGAAAGATCCGCATGTGTCGGTTGCGCCGGATACCCGTTATCAATATGTCGCGCCAATTCCTGCCGCCGCAGCTGAACGACCAGTAGTGGTCGGCTTTGGTCCCTGTGGTTTGTTTGCCGCCCTGATCCTGGCCGAAATGGGTTTAAAACCCATAGTGTTAGAGCGCGGTAAAGCCGTGCGCGAAAGAACCAAAGATACCTTTGGTTTTTGGCGTGGCCAGGCTTTGAATACTGAATCCAACGTGCAGTATGGCGAAGGCGGCGCCGGTACCTTTTCCGATGGTAAGCTGTATAGCCAGGTCAAGGATCCGAAACACTATGGCCGCAAGGTGCTGACCGAGTTCGTTGCCGCCGGGGCACCTGACGAAATACTCTATGTCAGTAAGCCGCATATCGGTACTTTTAAACTGGTGTCGATGATTGAAAAGATGCGCGCCAAAATCACCGAACTGGGTGGCGAAATTCGCTTTAGTACCCGGGTCGATCAGCTGCATATCAATAACCAGCAACTGGAAGGGGTGACGCTGCATAACGGCGAGTACCTACCCTGCCGGCATCTGGTGCTGGCAGTTGGCCACAGTGCCCGCGATACTTTTCAGATGCTGTACGATGCCGGTGTCTATATTGAAGCCAAACCCTTTTCGGTTGGCTTTCGGATTGAACATGAACAATCCATGATTGATAAATGCCGCTGGGGGCCAAATGCCGGCCACCCTATTCTCGGTGCTGCCGACTATAAGCTGGTGCATCATTGCCAGAATGGCCGTACTGTCTACAGTTTCTGTATGTGCCCGGGTGGTACTGTAGTTGCTGCTGCGTCCGAAGAGGGCGGCGTGGTCACCAATGGGATGAGTCAGTATTCCCGCCACGAGCGTAATGCCAATAGCGCAATAGTGGTTGGCATTGATCCGGAACGTGACTATCCGGGCCACCCGCTGGCTGGTATCGATTTACAGCGTAAACTGGAACGTGCAGCCTTTGAGTTAGGCGGGGCCGACTACCATGCGCCGGCACAGCTAATTGGCGATTTTCTTGCGGGTAAATCCTCTGCCGAGTTAGGTGAGGTTAAACCCTCTTACACACCGGGGATCCGGCTTACCGATCTGTCTGCGGTATTACCCGAATTTGCTATCGCCGCCATCCGCGAGGCCATCCCGGCTTTTGATAAGCAGATTAAAGGCTTTGCCAAAGCAGATGGCTTACTGACCGGCGTTGAAACCCGCACCTCATCACCGATTTGTATTAAACGTGGCAAAGATTTCCAGAGCCTCAACGTGCGCGGTCTCTACCCCGCCGGTGAAGGCGCTGGTTATGCTGGCGGTATTTTATCTGCCGGCATTGACGGCATAAAGGTAGCCGAAGCGCTGGCACTGGATTTACTGCAGCAAAGTACCGCATCAGCCTGATTCGGATTTAAGTAAGAATTAGGGCGGTAAATATTTTTTATTCGCCCTCTTGTTAATTGCTGCAAAACTGGCCATTATCACTTTAGTAGTAGTAGTAAAAGGGTCGTCGTATAGACTATGCGTTGGTTTAATCTGTTTATCGCGGTGTTTTATCTGAGCCTGTTGGTGACAACAGACGCAGGTATTACTCATGACAGCAGATTATCGCCGTTAGCTGATAGTCCTTATCAGGCACTGCATGCTGAAAGTAGTCATCTGGGTCAAAGCAAGAGCAGTAATGAGCAGGAGCCAGATGAACCCGACAGCCTGAACACAACTGTAAAAGTGCCTGGCCAAAGTCTGCTACCTACTCTTAACTCGCTGTATCAAACTCCCTGGTTATCACATCGTAGCAGCCCGGATAGCGCCCGCGCACCACCCGTAGTTTAATCGCACTTAACATCAGCTCGTTTTATTTGTTAATTCCGGCGCGGCCTCTGCGTGCCTATTAGTGTGAGAAGCTATTATGAAAACTTTATCATTATTTAATTTAGATGCTGTTGATCAATTAATCCAACCAACCGATTTTACCGAAACCTCGCTGAATTCACCGGCGCTAAGCGTGTTAAGTGACTTCAAACATAACCAGCCAACGATGATCGAGGGCAATACCTCGGCCACGCAGGCGCTGCAAATGATGCAGCTGGAACACTGTCAGTTAAAACTGGTAGTCGATGCCGACGAGCGGATGCTCGGTCTAATCCATATCGAGCAACTATCTGAACAGGCATTATTGCGGCAGGTTATTCAGGGTAATAGCCGTGATGAAATCAAGGTACGGGATCTGATGCGGCCACGTGAGCGCATCAAGGCGCTGGCTTATCAGCAACTACAAAACTGCACCATCGCCGACGTGGTCAATACCCTGCAATCGAATGGCGAGGCCTTTTGTCTGGTGGTGGACCGCGATAACCATCAGATCCGTGGCGTGATCCATGCGCAGGAGCTGGCACGGCGCTTACATATGCCGTTAGCTATCCGCCAGCAACCGACTTTTTTGCGGATCTTCGATAGTTTAACCGCTTAACCTTTCAGGTCTGCGGGCTGCTGTGTTACTCCGAGCATGGTGGCCCGCTTTTTTGTTGCTCTGAGCTGAAGGCTCTCGCTATGATAGCAGCATGCAGCACGCTTCCCGCCCCCCACGCCAATACTATCGAAATGGTCCACCGCATCGCAGTGGTGCCGACGTTAGCTTTGCCGATTTGGTAACGATTTTTGGCTTTAACAGCATTCATATTGGTCGCTGGGTGACCGCAGCAGAACAACAACAAGCGGCTAATTTATTCTTTGATGCCTTTGCCGATTTGCAACAATTGCTGCAAGTCCCGGCCGAGGTGATTTCACTGCGCGGTACTCTGGCGTTAACTTTTGGTATTGGTGGCCAACCCGGAGTTTGCGCCTTTTATCAACCCAAAGGGCGGATCCTGGCGCTGGCCAAAAATGCCGGCGGCGGCAGCCTGGCTCACGAGTGGATGCATGCTTTTGATCATTAGGCACCCGGCAAACTGCTGCTGCCCGCGCAGGGGTTTACCCTGAACCGCAATTAACCGCTGAGCTCGGACAATTATGGCTGGGTTATTTCCGTCTATTAGGGCAACAACTACAAACCGTTTAGCCCTGAATACAGCGGTTACCACCGAGTTGCTTGGCGCGATACATCGCCTGATCGGCCATTGCAAGTAACGGCTCTGTGTTTAGTGTCGCCGCTGCAGCACATACCACACCGATACTCGCCGTGATCGTCAGGCTGTGCGACGGTAATTGAAAAGAAGCGCTAAAACTCTGACGGATCTTTTCCGCCGCTACGGCGGCCTGCTCTGCCGAGTCAACTTCACTCAACAAAATCACAAACTCATCGCCACCAAAGCGCGCCACAGTGTCGGCCTGACGGACATTCTGGATTAAGCGTTGCGCAACCTGTTGTAATAAATCATCACCAACGCTATGGCCGAACTGATCATTCACCGGTTTAAAACCGTCCAGATCGAGATAACAAATGGCCAACTGACACTGATGCCGCTGTGCCTGTGCCATGGCTTGCCGGCAACGGTCGTAAAACAGCTCCCGCTTGGGTAAGCCGGTTAACTCATCATACAATGCGGAATGTTGCAGTCGCGCCAGTAACTCTTTCCGCTCAATCGCTACCGCCATATGCTGTGCCACGAAATCCAGTAAATCGGCATCCGCATGATGTGATACGGCAGTTTGTGCTGAAACTAAGATCACCATAGCGCCTAGCACGTTGGTGTGCGAGATCAGCCGCACCCCCAACCATAAATTATGGTCTGCACGTTTACGGATCAGCGGCAATGGGGCTGATACCCTGTCCTGCAACAGCTGATGACAAAGCTCGATTGCTTCCGCAGCACTCTGCGTATCCCCCTCAGGTAGATACTGATAAGCTAAATTGATACTGCCGGCAATCGTGCGGCGGGCAATCGGCATAGGGGAGATCATATTATCTGATCTACCCCTGCCACACCACCCGGCATGCGGGTCCGCACCGGGCGGTTCGAGAAGTTGAGGTCATGAGAGTCTTATAAGTCCTTGTTTGTCAAAGTAG
>Ga0181595_10002473_pt1 | contig 18438 bp, 38 predicted proteins | sample 041ome_7_FD_145604 | JGI IMG/M metagenome (GOLD analysis project Ga0181595, IMG submission 145604) | Coastal salt marsh microbial communities from the Groves Creek Marsh, Skidaway Island, Georgia - 041401AS metaG (spades assembly) | ecosystem: Environmental > Aquatic > Marine > Intertidal zone...
GGTATTATTGCTACGCCTGTTGGTGAACGATATAGTTATGAGTTAACAGCTTCTACTTTACAAACAGTATTAGATGGTAAACAAATTACAAGAATTGATATAAGTTTACTTGTTGAATTAGCAGTATCAGTTATTATAGGTTTAGTTATAGTAATCATAACAAGATTTACACCTTATTGGTTTATAGGAATAAAACTTTTAAGTTTATATGTCGCAAGTGTTTTTGCCTCTTATTATTTGTTTAACAAATATGCTATATTAGCAGACGCAAGTTGGATTATTATTACACTTACAATTGTAGGATTTCATAGTGTCTTTAATAGGTTTATTTTAGAGTTTAAATTAAAACAACAAATACGAAAACAGTTTGAGAAGTATTTGGATCCAAGACAAGTTGCTATACTTGTAAAGAATCCTGAAAAGTTAAAACTTGGTGGTGAAAGAAAAGAAATGTCTTTCTTGTTTATGGACATTGTAGGCTTTACTCCTATTTCTGAATACTATAAAAACAAAGATGATCCTGAAGGATTGGTTGCTGTCATCAATGATTATCTAAATCGTATGAGTCAAATTGTTTTAAGAAATGGTGGTACGATTGACAAGTATATGGGTGATTGTATTATGGCATTTTGGAACGCACCATTAGATTGTCCTAATCACGCCGAGATGGCTGTAAAGACAGGTATAGAATGTGCTGAAGAAACTGAAAAATTAAAAAAAGAATTTAGGGAGAAAGGTCTTCCTGATATCAATATAGGTTCAGGTGTTAATACAGGAACTTGTATTGTAGGTAATATGGGTAGTGAAAATCGTTTAGATTATTCTGTTGTTGGTGATGCTGTAAACTTGGCAGCTAGACTTGAGGCTGCTACAAGAAATTATAAAGAGAATGGAAAGGTTACTCCTTTAATTTATTCTTCTTATACAAAAGAGCAACTGAAAAATATTAAATCAATTGAGTTAGATAAAATTAAAGTTAAGGGTAAAGAGGAGTTAGTAACCATTTATAAACCAGTAATAAACTTAATGGAGAACTATGACTCTACTTCAACAAAGAAAGTTAAGACTAATAGCAAAAAGGATAATAAGAAATGAAAAGAAAAGAAAATTATACTTACTCAATTTACACTGGATCAAAATTAAAAAACAAAAAGAAAGGCGAAGAAGAAAAACATTAATTAAACTATATAAAATGAAAAGATTGAAAGAATTTGGATTAATGTTAAAAACTGCTTAAAAATAAATAACTAAAAGGAATACTAGTAAGTTAATATAGTACAAAGACTCTGTATCGGAGTACTCCCTATTGGGAAACATTTAAACTTACATTATTCCTACATAAATAGAAAAACTATGATTGAAAACGGAACAACAGATATTAAAGTTCAATTAGAATCTTTAAGAAAAGATATTGAGAGTGTTAACTCTATCAATAATCGTTTAGATACGGCTATTGATAAATTAACAGATGTATCTACTTCTATCAAATCTATGTTGGCTGTACACGAAGAAAAAATACAGCAACAAGAAAAATTAGATGAAATTATATTCACTAAACTAAAAGATAGAGAAGATGAAATAGATAGTGTTTATAGAGACCTACAAAGAGAAATAAATCTTGTTGAAAAAAGATTAATTAATGAAATTAAAAGTTTGAGAAATGATGTAGGACCTAGAATTGGCGTATTGGAAAAGTGGAGATGGCTGATAATAGGTGGGGCAATCGTTATAGGATGGGTATTATCTAAGAATTTCTTGCATATTATACAAATGATGTCAAATTAGACTTGACTTTTTAGTGTATATATAGTATATTACTATTATTGCTATGTCGAGTTATATTGATCTAAAATTTATTAATAATGTTTCTGGTAGATTAAGTCAGTTTAAAAAGAAAACTGATTATCTATATAATTTTAGATGTCCACATTGTGGTGATTCTAAAAAGAGTAAACTAAAAGCAAGAGCATACATTTATCGTATAAAAAATGATATGTTCTTTAAATGCCACAATTGTGGTCAAGGTCAAAACCTTGCAAATTTTTTAAAATTTGTTGATCCTAACTTATATTCACAATATATTTTAGAGAGATACAAAGGCTCGGCACCTGCGACACCGACACCCACGTTTGATTTTAAACCTGTAAAGTTTAAAGATCAAACAATACTTGATGATCTAAAGTCTATCAAAGACTTATCTGAGGATCATCCTGCTAGATTATATTGTACAAAAAGAAAAATACCTGAAAAGTATTTTGATATATTATATTTGTGTGATAAGTTTATGACTTTAGTAAACAAAGTAAAACCTAATACTTACAAAGTTACTAAAGACCATCCTAGACTTATCATACCTTTTTTTGATACAACTGGTAAGTTATTTGCTTTTCAAGGACGTGCTTTTGGTAAAGAACAACCAAAGTATCTAACAATTAAACTAGATGAAAGCAAACAAAAAATTTACGGACTTGAACGAATTAATTTTACTAAAGAAATTAAAATTGTTGAAGGTCCGATTGATAGTTTATTTATTGATAACTGCCTTGCTGCTGCTGGGGCAGATTTATTTTTAAAAAATAAAATTCCTAATGAAAAAATAACATATATATTTGACAACGAACCGAGAAATAAAGAAATTATAAAAAGAATGTATAATGTGATAGAAAAAGATTTTAATATTTTTATCTGGCCTGAGGATATTCAACTAAAAGATGTAAACGATTTGATAATAAGTGGCATAAGTATTCCTAAAGTAGAAAAAATTATAAGTACAAACACATTTAGAAAATTAGAAGCGCTGACAAAATTAAGTTACTGGAAAAAAATTTAGGGGGACATATGGTACAAGAGATGATTAATGTTATTAAACGTGGTGCAAGAGGAAAAGAACCTCTAAACATTGAAAAGATACACGAGATGGTAGAGTATGCTTGTGAAGACATCACAGGAGTTTCTTCATCTCAAATTGAAATGAATAGTGGTTTACAATTTTATGATGGTATGTCCACAGATGAAATACAACAAATCTTAATCAAATCAGCTGCAGATTTAATTTCTTTAGAAAATCCCAATTACACTTTCGTTGCTTCACGTTTACTTTTATATTCACTTAGAAAACAAGTTATAAACAAATTATGGGATCACCCACACATTTACGATCACGTAAAAAAATGTGTTGACAAAAAAGTTTATGATCCAGAAATTTTAACTTGGTATGAGAAAAAAGATTTTGATAGAATGGAAAACTGGTTAAACCACGAAAGAGATTATACGTTTACATATGCTGGTTTAAGACAAGTGATTGACAAGTATCTTGTACAAGACAGATCGAATGGTGGTATTTTTGAAACACCACAGTTTATGTATATGGTAATATCTGCTACACTATTTGCAAAATATCCTAAACAAAAGAGAATGACATATGTTAAAAAATATTATGATGCTATTTCACAATTTAAAATTAATATTCCAACGCCTGTTATGGCTGGTGTTCGTACTCCTATACGTCAGTATGCTAGTTGTGTACTTGTTGACGTTGACGATACTTTACCTTCTATTTTCAGTAGTGATATGGCCATTGGAAGTTATGTGGCACAAAGAGCTGGTATCGGTATCAACGCAGGTCGAATTAGAGGAATCAACAGCAGAATACGAGGTGGAGAAGTACAACATACTGGAGTTATACCATTTCTTAAAAAGTTTGAGGCAACGGTTAAGTGTTGCACTCAAAACGGAGTTAGAGGAGGTTCGGCAACTGTTCACTTCCCTATTTGGCACCAAGAGATAGAAGACATTATAGTTTTAAAAAACAATAAAGGTAGTGAAGACAATAGAGTTAGAAAATTAGATTACTCAATTCAAATGTCAAAACTATTTTATGAAAGATTTATTAATGAAGAAGATATAACTTTATTTTCACCACACGAAGTACCAGAACTATATGAGGCGTGGGGTACACCAGAGTTTGATGATTTATATTTAAAGGCAGAAAGAAAACTATCTGTAAATAAAAAGAAAGTTAACGCACAACAATTATTTTTTGATATATTAAAAGAACGTGCAGAAACAGGTCGTATCTATATTATGAATATTGACCATTGTAATACTCACTCATCATTTAAAGATAGAGTTTATATGTCAAATCTGTGCCAAGAGATAACTTTACCTACAGATCCTATACAACACATTGACGGTAAAGGTGAAATCGCATTATGTATTTTATCAGCAATCAATGTAGGATTAATAAACAAAAGAGATGAATTAGAACCATTATGTGATCTTGCAGTTAGGGCGTTAGATGAAATTATAGATCATCAAAAATATCCAGTTGTAGCAGCAGAAGTATCAACAAAGGCAAGAAGAAGTTTAGGTATTGGTTATATTGGTCTTGCACACTATCTTGCTAAAAAAGGTTACAAGTACGATCAAAAACTTGCGTGGAGACAAGTTGATAAACTAACAGAAGCATTCCAATATTATCTATTAAAGGCAAGTAATCAAGTTGCAAAAGAAAAGGGCAAATGTGAATACTTTGATAGAACAAAATATTCCGATGGCATCTTACCTATAGACACTTACAAAAAAGAAGTAGATGAACTTGTAAACAATCGTACATTTACATATGATTGGGAGTGGTTAAGGAAAGAAATAAAAGAACACGGCCTAAGACATAGCACACTCTCGGCCCAAATGCCATCAGAATCATCTAGCGTGGTTTCTAATGCCACAAACGGCATAGAACCACCTAGAGATTATCTATCAGTTAAGAAATCTAAAAAAGGTCCTTTAAAACAAATCGTACCTGATTATAAAAGACTTAAAAACAATTATACTTTACTATGGGATATGAAATCAAATGAAGGTTACATTAACATAGTTGCAGTTATGCAAAAATACTTTGACCAGGCCATTTCAGGTAACTGGTCATACAATCCAGAAAATTACGAAGACAATCAAGTTCCTGTGTCAGAAATGGCAAATGATTTACTTACAACTTATAAATATGGGTGGAAAACGTCATACTATCAAAATACATATGACGCTAAAAAAGATGTTGACGAACCACAACATACTATAGATTACGATACACCAGTTGAGGATAAACCAAAAGAAGAAGAGGACGAGGCTTGTGAGTCTTGTACAATTTAATGGAAAATAGTTTACTAATACATAAACACCTTATTATTAGAGCAGACATTAACAACCCACCTAAAGATGTGGATTATTTGAAGACTTGGATGGAAGAGTTTATAAAATTTATTAATATGAAAGTTATGTTAGGACCTTATGTTGCTTACTGTGATAAACCAGGTAATAGAGGTATAACTGCTATTTCAGTTATAGAAACAAGTCATATTGCTATGCACGTTTGGGATGAACCAAATCCTGCACTTATGCAATTAGATATATATAGTTGTTCAGAATTTAATCCTTATTTGATTGCTGATAAATTGAAAAGGGATTTTGCTGTACAAAAATTAGATTACAAATTTTTAAATAGAGAAACAGGATTAAAGAATATAGTTTTAAACAAACAATACGTAGTATAATGAAAAGTGTATTTAATAAAGATAAAGGGTTAGACTCAACAAAACAGTTAATGTTTTTTGGTCCTGATTTAGCAGTACAACGATATGATAATATGAAGTATCCTATCTTTGATAAACTCAATCAACAACAATTAGGTTATTTTTGGAGACCCGAAGAAGTATCTTTACAAAAAGACAGAAACGATTACCTTGAATTAAGAGAAGAACAAAAGTTTATCTTTACTTCTAATCTTAAATATCAAACAATGTTAGATAGTGTACAAGGTAGAGGACCTTGTTTAGCATTTTTACCTTTTTGTTCATTACCAGAATTAGAAGGATGTATAGTAACGTGGGACTTTATTGAAACAATACATAGTAGATCATACACTTATATTATTAAAAACTTATATTCAAATCCAAGTGAAATCTTTGATACAATTATACAAGATGAAAAGATAGAAAGACGTGCCAAGTCAGTAACACAAACTTATGATGATTTAATTAATATGGGATATCAATGGTGCATTGATCCTAAAAAAGTTGATATGTATGAACTTAAAAAGAAATTATATCTTGCTATGGTAACTGTAAACATACTTGAAGGTTTAAGATTTTATGTATCATTTGCTTGTTCGTTTGCATTTGGTGAATTAAAGAAATTAGAAGGTTCAGCAAAGATTATATCTTTTATTGCTAGAGATGAAAGTCAACATCTTGCAATGTCGCAAAGAATAATTAATAATTGGAAAGATTATGAAAACGATAAAGAGATGTTAAAAGTAATTAAAGATACAGAAAAAGAAGTTTATAAAATGTATGATGAGGCAGTCGGCGAAGAAAAACGCTGGGCAACGTATTTGTTTAGTAAAGGATCAATGATAGGTTTATCAGAAAAATTGTTACATCAATTTGTTGAGTATATGGCAAATAGAAGAATGAAAGCAATACAATTAACACCTGCTTATGACCAAAAAACAAATCCATTACCTTGGGTAGATCATTGGTTAAATAGTAAAGGTACACAAAACGCACCACAAGAAACAGAAATAGAAAGTTATGTTATTGGTGGTATTAAACAAGACGTACAAAAAGATCAATTTAAAAAATTCAAACTATAATATGGTTGGTAAAAGTAGGCATTTAGCAAAAACTTTAACGTGGAGAATAGTTGCAACGACAGATACATTTTTGATAGCCTGGTTAATTACAGGTAAAATAGATTGGGCAAGTGCAATTGCTGGTATTGAGGTAATAACAAAAATGTTTTTATATTATGCACACGAAAGAGTTTGGTATAAGCATATAAAATTTGGAATAAAAAAAAAGGATAAAAAATGAATTGTAAAAAAATATTAGTTATGGGATTACCAGGTTCTGGTAAAAGTTATCTTGCTGACAAACTTGCACCAATGATAAATGCTGTTTGGTTAAATGCAGATAGAGTTAGAGAAGAAGCAAACGATTGGGATTTTACTCCTGAAGGCAGACAAAGACAGGCCAATCGTATGAAAGACTTGTCACAAAAAGCATTAGATGAAGGTAAACACGTTATTGCTGACTTTGTATGTCCTACACCAAAAACCAGAGAAGACTTTAATGCTGACTATACAGTTTGGATAGATACAATTAAAGAAGGACGATTTGAAGATACAAATAAAATGTTTCAACCACCTGAAGAATATGACTTTAGAGTACCAACTCAAAATGCAGAATTATGGGCAATTCGTATTGCAGATGAAATACAAGAGTATCAATGGGACAACAGAAAACCTACAGCACAGATGTTAGGTAGATGGCAACCTTGGCACGAAGGACATCAAACTTTATTTGAGGAAATTATAAAGAAAACAGGTCAAGTAAATATTCAAGTAAGAGATGTACAAGGTGTAGGTGATAATCCTTTTGATTTTGATACTGTAAAAGAAAATATTGAAAAGGCATTGGTGCCATATAAAAATAGAATTAAAATAACTTTAGTTCCTAATATAACAAACATATGTTATGGTAGAGGAGTGGGTTATAAGATTGAAGAAATTGTTTTATCTGATAACATACAAAAGATTTCTGCTACAGAAATAAGAAAAAAAATGAGAGAAGAAGGTAAATTATTTTAGATGTTAGAAAAAGCAAAAAAGCATTGTTCGAATTGCGATACTAAATACTCTATAGAATGGAACATAGAAGAACAAGATTTAGAACCGTTAACTTGTCCTTTTTGTGGATATGAGGTAGAGTTTGAAGATGTCGAAGATGAAGTTGAAGACGATAGTTGGAGTTGATTATAGTTTAACAAGTCCTGCAGTCTGTATTAATAATGATGATGAATATATGTTTTATTATTTGACAAACAAAAAAAAGTATATTGGTCAAATGGCCAAAAATATTATAGGTTTTGAACACCAAGAATACGACACACCCATAAAAAGATTTAGTCAAATATCAGATTGGGCAATTAACACATTTAATAGATTAAGTTACGATTTAACAAATCTAAAAGTTTATATTGAAGGATATTCTTTTGGATCAAAAGGACAAGCAGTATTTCAGATAGCAGAAAACTGTGGTATTTTAAAATATAGATTACAACAATTAAATATAAATTATGATACAGTTGTACCAAGTGTAGTAAAAAAAGGTGCAACAGGTAAAGGTAATGCAGACAAAGATATGATGTATGAATCATTTGTCAAAGAAACTAAAATAGATTTAAAAAAGATATTTGATACAGATAAAGTAGGTAATCCGGTATCAGATATTGTAGATAGTTATTACATACAAAAAATAGGTTATCATAATGAAAATTAGATATTATCAAAACCTAAACGGTATAAGATGGTTAGGATTTATACTTGCAATGATAAGTGTTTTTATATTATCAGATGCTAAAATAGAAACACAATGGTTGGGATGGTCAATAGGATGTTTAAGTTGTTCTATATGGGTTTTAATAGGTTGTAAAGATAGAGATATACCTAGAACGCTTATGGAACTATGTTATCTATTATTAGGATTAAGAGCAGTATGGAATTGGTTAATGTAATGTCATTATACCACGAATCAAACGTAAAATAGATCAAAAATCGTTGAAAATAAAGGGTGTTCTCTCTTTGTTCTATTTTATACATCAAAAAAGTCAATAAAATCAACACAAATTAACACTTGACAATTAGGTGTTTTTCCTGTATAGTATAACTATAACAAAGGAGAAAACACTATGAAAACTAAAACATACTACACAAACGAAGCAGAAAATCAAGTTGATCAAATACTTGCACATATGAAGTCTGGTCAAATTGATGAAGATAAAGCAAAAAAAGAAATCTTAAATGTTGACAATGTTAATATGTTAGATATTGATGAACACAACATTGATGATGTAATTTATTATAGTTTAAATGGGTAATAAGAATATGACTAAACAACTATCACAAAACTTAATTAACTATATTAAAAAGCACAATGAAAAGGCTCGTAAGTATAATGAAGAAAATAGAAATACTACTGGTAACTGGACAAGTTTAATGATAGAAGATGAAAAACACTGGATTGAATATGGTATCTTTACATTAAGAGATTTAGTAAGACAAAATTTAATTGATTATATATGGGACGAATTTAAATCTGTAAACGGTATTAGACCAAGATTTATGAATTTTAGTAAAATGGGTATTAGAGAATTAAGAAAAGAAGTAAACTATTTAATGAAAGAGGAAGTAAATGAAATATAATGAAGATAAAATAATAAAAGAAATTTCAGATTATATAAAATCAACTTATGGTGAACATTACAGTACCACTAAAGATGGTTTTCAAGTACAAGATATGCTAAGACAATTAGGTATTGATAAAGATTTCTGCCAGGCAAATGCAATTAAGTATCTATGTAGATACGGTAAGAAACAAGGCAAGAATAGAAAAGACTTGCTAAAAGCAATTCACTATATTGTTTTATTAATGAGTAGTGAAGATAACAAATAATTAGGAGGACTATACTATGGCAATTGATACAAACATAAGTTACTTTAAAGAAGATGTAGGTAAAAACCTATACAGAAAGAAAACTTATTATACACTTGTGATTGAACAAGAAGTATTAGCAAACAATAAAGATGAGGCAGATGTAAAATTTAGTGAATGTGGTATTGACCACTCACAGATTAACCACGAGATAACTGAAACAAAAGATGGTGTTGAAACTTATATGGTTGACGCTAATTATTCAGATAGTGGTGATACAGAATATGTTGCTAAAGTGGTTTATGATTTATCGGATCCATATGCAAAAGAAGAAGGATATGTAGAACTTGATTCAGATGCTGAAGAAGTTTTAAAAACACCATATACAGCAGGCGAAGGAATTTAACAAAGGAGAAAACTATGATAGAAACAATCGCAACAATTGATATATTAAATTTAGCAATTGATAAAATAGATGATGGTAAAGTAGCAGACGCTAAAGACGACTTAATTACCTTTAGAGATAAACTTCAAAAAGAGGTAGATGAGTTTGATAAGTGGGCAAAAGTACAATCAGATATAGACATTGCTTTACAAATGAAGGCAGAAGGAAAATAATATGGAAACGTTTATTTTAATGCTTGTGATATTAATGTCAGCAATAGCGATAACTTATGCAGGTGAGATTTACTTATATCTATCCTTAACATTAGGGTCGTTTATTAATGATATTAAGAACAAGTTTAATACAACTAAAACTAGAAAAAAATAGATGATGTATACCACGTATTTAATACGAATCGCTAATCCTGACGCACCTGGATGCGTCCTAGAACGTAAAAAATCGTTATTTTACGTCAGTTTTTAAGACTTGACAAATAGCGTGTTTTATGATACAATTAATGAATAAACTAACAAAAACTATGAAAGGACAAATATATGTCATTTAGATACGATAAAGAAAACTTGTTTAAAGAGTTTTACGTTGCAAAAGATAAAGATATTGCTTTATCAAAAAAAGATACACTTGAAGAAAAAGAGGTAGATTATTATACTAATCGTATTCAATTCTTCAAAGATCACATAGAACTTAAAAAACAACATCCAGAGTATTACTCTAATGTTGATATTAATTTTGAGAACTTGTTATCTTGTTACTTGACTACAGAACCGAGAGAAACTTTTTATCAAAAGATTTTCGGTAGATCATTTGCTGAAGTAAGAGCAGATTCTATACCAACTTCTATTAAAGATTTTTAATGACAACTAAAAAAGATTTGTACAAAGCTCGACTTGACCATTACAACTGGTTAATTTCAAAAGGTATTAAAACTACCTTTGAAGAGGTTTGTACATTTCAAAAACCAAATACTAAATCAAAACCAGGTGAATTAGATTTGAGTCATTTAAAAGTAAGAGATTCTATACCGTGCAGTAATAATATCGGTGGTAGTACAGCAAAGAGAGTTTACGCTACACAACTTCCTGCTGGCAAAACAATTAGTGTGGCGTATAATAAAGGTCCTTATATGGTTGTTGATGCTAAGGATTTTAAAACTATGGGAAGGAAAATATAATATGAGAACAATGATGTTATTAACAATCATTACTTTAATGACTATGGCAATTGCTAAGAGTGAAGAAGTCACAATGGATCAGAAAGTAAAAAATTATATTGTGAAAGAATGGAACGATATTAAAGAGTTTCAAAAAGCTGGTTGGGAAGAAGGCAAAAAACAAAATGCCAAAAACTGGTCTAAAATTAAATCTTTATTAGGTATTAATTAATATGTTACACAGAATTAGTGATCTTTGTAAAAAAATTGATGGTATCAAAACTGTCAGTGATAGATTGTATAATTTAAAATATAATAATCCTAAAACTAAAGAAAGAGATATTGAAGTTAATAACTTAATAGAAGATATACAAATGCAATGCCGATTAATCGCAAATGATAAAGGTAAATATGACAGATAAACAATACACAATTAATAGTTTAAAAGAAAGAAAATTAGAATTAGAGGAAGAATTACATTTTAAAAGTAGTAATTCATTAAATGATGAACTATATGAAATTAATGATACTCTAAAAAAACTAGGTGAGAATGAAGAAAACAATATTACTATTATTAATTAGTTTGTTTATAACTAATTGTGCAGCTAATAGATCACAAGTCGGTGCTGTGTTAGGTGCAACAACAACTACGGCAACTTGTGTAGAATTAGGTGCAAATCATCCTGCTGTAATTGCTACTTGTGCTGTGACAGGTGCTTTTGTCGGTGCTGAAGTTATGTACAAATCAGATTATGATGTTCATCAGGCAGTATTTGTAGATCATTTAAACAATGGTCCTGGTGGTTCTAGTTATACAAATTGGTACAATCAAAAAACAGGTAACTCAGGTATTATTAAAACAACAAGGTCTTATATAGAAGGACCTATCAAGTGTAAAGATTATGATGCTGTTGTAGATATAACTAATCAATGGCCTTTGCTAGGTGTTGGCGGTGTAAATAGAAATACAATCTTTGGTACTGCTTGTCAAATGCCAGACGGTCGTTGGGTTGAAAAAGATTTTTTATTGAAAGGTAAGTATGTCAAAAATTAGTAAGATTATATTATTTGCAATTATATTTTTTGCTATGTTATCGTTTCAACGATATGCAGAATCATTAGCAGACAACCACGATTTATCTGGTGTAACTGTACCGATTGAAAAGGTTTCAACTGGTGATAAGGTTATAGACATATTAGATAAAATGGAAAAAGCAGATAGTAATGTTTACTACGATAAAATTACAACTATTGAACCTAAAAAAGTAGATGGTCAATATTGCTTTGTTAAAGTTATAATCAAACAAAGTGAAAACACTATTGTTAAAGAAGAAGTTTTGGAGTGTAGTGATGGTAGAAAAACAGCAACAGGACCTAGTTATTGGGAATTGTTTGCTCAGTTTTATTACCGTGATGTTAATACACCAGAATACTGTAGATTTTACAGTAGACCAAATCACGTTTTTAAGTCGTTCGGAAAAACGTGTTTAAAAGTGAACGGTGAATGGGAGGTAAAATGATTAAAAATCTAATCATTATCGCTTTAATTGCTATAATTGTAACTCAAACGGACATTGGTTTTAATGACATTTTGAACTATATTCAAATAACGCTTGACAAAGTACAAGAAATAGTATATAATATAAGAAGTGAGGTAAAATAATATATGATGAAACAAGTAAAAGTATTATCAGTTTTGATGTTAGGACTATTTCTAACTAATTGTGCTGGTACATACAAAATCAAAAAAGAGTCTGGTGGTAATGTCGTTGATACTGTACCAAGTTGGTATATGGCAGATATTACTGAATCAAAGGCTTGCGATAAAGCAATCTTTGGTAAAGACAAAGATAAAGTTTGTATCTACGGTGTAGGTACTTCGGTGTCGCCTGACTTAAATCTGTCTATTGAAAAGGCAAAGATGATTGCTAAATCAGAACTTGCCGACATTATTAAAGGTGAGATGAATAAACAATCTAAACAGTTTATTACAGAATTAGGTAAATCACAAACTAAAACTGTAGTAAGTGAGGTTGAATCTACTTTAGTCAATGTAATCAAAGATACACCAGTTAGAGGTTATGAGGTGTTTGCACAAGATGTAACACTTACAAAAAATAACTACTATCGTGCTTGGATCGGTTTAAGACTTCCAATGGGTGAGTTTAACAAGATGTATAACTATACAATAGAAGAAGCGGTTGACGCTTACAACATAAAGTCAAAAGCACAGATCGCTTATGATAAAGTGTTAGGAAATACAGATGACAAAGATAGTAATTTACAGTAAAAATAACTGTGTATATTGTACCAAGGCCAAGAACCTTGTAACTAACCTTGGCCTTAGTTACGAAGAAAAAAGTTTTGAAAAAGATTTTAATGGTGATGTGGATAAATTAGTAGAACACGTTGGTAAAAAAGTTAGAACAATGCCACAAATAAAAATTAATGACAATTTAATTGGTGGATATAATCAACTTGTTGAATATTTTGTTGAACAAGGGAAAGTGAATTTTAAGGGTGAGATTATTAGTGAGTAATGATAAGATAATACATTTTCCTACCGAGAGAATTGTAAATCAAAAAACAAGAGAACTTGATGAACAACGTAGAAAAATGGGTGATAAACTTGCCAAAGAAATTCAGAAACAACAAACTAAAAACTTTGTTGAAACGGCAGTAGATGATATTAGTATGAACTTGTTAAAGAACTTTGTAGATTTAGCAATGAAGACTAATCATCCGCAGTTTACAAAAGACTTAGCATTATTAGTTGATGTAATGCGAGGTATGATTTATAGAGATTTTGGATTACAACATCCTGCTCAAAAATTGAGTGATAAAATGGTAGATTTAAAGACTAATAGAAGTGGTACATTGTCAGCAAAGATTGATTATTCAAAAGTAATAGAAGATGTAACTATAAAATCAAAACCTATTAGTACAAATATTAAAGACGAATTAAAGGATCTAAATGATACAGCAGGTTTCTTTGAACCAGATGGTAATTTAGATGACTAACAGAATTGCAAATGCAATCGCCTTAACAGGTTGTAAAATAGTTAACGTGAAAGGAGTTTAAACAAATGTTTAAATTTTTATTTAATAATAAAGGAGAAGATAAAATGGCAAGAGCTAAAATATCTAAAACACAAAAGGTATTAAACCTTTTAAATTCAGGTGCAGAAATCACTTGGAAAACACTAAGACAAAAGTTTGATCTTAGATCACCAACTTCAATGATTGGTAAATTAAGAAACCAAGGTGTTATGATTTACACAAATAAAACATCTAAAGGTGTTTCTTACAGAGTCGGTACGCCTTCAAAAGCGATTATCGCTGCTGGTCAAAAAGCATTATTCGGCAATACTGCTTACGGTGCATAATTAATAGGGGCGCTTCGGCGCCCCCACCACACTATGACAGAATTTAAAAACGGAATTTATAACACATTAAGAAGTTTAATAGGCACAAGTATTGGTCGTGCCTTCATTTATACTTTAGGTCACATTATAATTGCTATGACTTGTAATAGATTGATTACAGGTGCAGAATGGAAACTTGCAGGTATTGACGCAATTATAGAACCTATGATCAATGGTGTTTGGTATTATGTACTAGACAAATCTTGGAGTAAATATGGCAAATAAAACACAAATTTTAAATGAGATCAAAGCATTAGAAAATACAAATAAGTATTTTAAAAAAATATTTGAACCACAAGATTGTGGTTGGATGAATACTACAATAGACGGTAATAAATTTAGAATTAAGGTATTAAAAGATGAACTCAAAAATAAAAAGTCAAAACATTGGAGTAACTATCTCTAAAAAAGAATATCAATCTATAGCAGATTGTATTCGTAGCGATCAGGTTCCTGCTAATCATATCGCAGAATATTTTGAAGATAAAGATTTTTACAAATGGTATAAAAAGAAATATTTAAATGACTAAATTTTATAAAATATCACCGAAGTTTAAAAAATCAATTTACGAATATCAAACATTTAAAGATGAAGAAAAAGGTGTGTCTTGTGTAACGGAAGAAATGTACCGTTGGGGTCATTGTATTTTAAAAGTTGAAAATGATGAAGAATTACAAGATATAATTGGTGATAAAGATGACGCCTATAATGAATTTGAATTTGACCATACAATGACCGAAGATCAGGAAGTTGATGACCAATGTTCTTTTTATTTTAATGATGTAAAAGGAATGAGTATCGAAGAATTGGAAGAAAAATATGAAGAAGATGGCCACGATTATTTACTAGATACTTTTGGTGAACCACACGAGTTTTATACCGTTTACCACGGTGAATTAAATGTAGAAGATGTAACGGAAGAGTGGTCTAAAAAATGATTTTAGTTGATTTAAACCAAGTATTAATATCAAACCTTATGGCACAAGTTAGAGGCAAAGGTGATGTAAAACCTAACAAAGAAATGATTAGGCATATGGTATTAAACTCATTAAGAGGTTTCAATGTAAAGTTTAAAGAAGAATATGGTACAATGGTATTGTGTTCAGACGCAGGTGATCCTTGGCGTAGAGATTTTTATCCACACTATAAACACAGTAGAAAGATGGCAAGACAAGATGGTCCTTTTGATTGGGACAATATCTTTAATGTTATTACAGAAATTAAGAATGAATTAAAAGAAAACTTTCCATATGTAGTAATGTATGTAGAGAACTCCGAAGCAGACGATATAATTGCTACATTAGTAAAACAACAAACTGAAGACAAGTATTTAATCGTTTCAGGTGATAAAGACTTTGTACAACTACAACATTATGGTAATGTATATCAATGGTCGCCTTTATTAAAAGGTTATATAGGTGAAAACGAGGATCCTGTAAAATTTTTAAGAGAACAAATTATCAAAGGTGATAGATCAGACGGTGTACCTAATATATTAAGTGATGATGAAATCTTTGTAAGAAACGAAAGACAAAAACCTATCAGAGCAAAACAATTAGAAGAATGGACTGATATTGATAATATACCACTAGGTGCAGAAACAAAGAAGTATTATAATAGAAATAAGAAATTAATAGACTTATCGCAAATACCACAAACAATAGAAACAAACATTATAAATACATATAAGAACTATAAAGTAAAAGACAGGTCGCTACTGTTAAATTATTTTATAGATAAAAAATTGAAGTCTTTGATAGATAAGATTAATGACTTTTAAAATGGAGAAATTATGGCTATAGCAACAAAAAATCTAAATCAAGGTCTTGGTATGGAAGGTTCAGGACAACCTTTAGTACACGAGATTTTTACACAAATCAATAACGCAAAAGACAAACCTAAAAAGATTGCTGTTTTAAAACAACACGACAATCCTGCAATGAGGCAATTGTTAAAGGCGGCATTTGATCCTAAAATAGAATGGGATTTACCAGAAGGCATACCACCTTATATTGCAAATGAGGCACCTGCTGGTACTGAACATACTAGTTTATTGTCAGAATCGAAAAAATTATATCACTTCGTAGTTGGTGGTAATAACACAATAAACAAGTTAAAAAAAGAAACTATGTTTATACAGATGTTAGAAGGATTACAACAAAAAGACGCTGAAGTCCTAATAGCAATCAAAAATAAGAACTTAAATAATATTTACAAGGGGTTAACCGCTCAAATGGTCAAAGAAACCTTTGGTTGGGACGATAATTTCGTTAGAATCACTAAGTAAATACTCACTTTTAGAGGGTATATTTCACGTATACCCTCAAAACCTCAATAAAATCAACACTTTTTAACGCTTGACTTACTAGTCAAAGTGTGTTATTATAAATATATGATAATCAATAAAGTGAAAGGACTACATTATGTTTAAGAAGTTGATTTTAATTAATATACTATTTGCAGGTATGCTATGGATTTTTTCATCATTAGCAAATGCAGATGATAACAAAATAAGTGATTATAACACAGCAGTTATAGGTCACGTGATACAATCTACAGTAAACGGTACTAACGTAGATCACGCTAAATTATTAGAAAGTGAACTACAAAAAATGGGTCATCAATTTGCTATACAGATGACAGGTGTACTACAACAATACTTACCTTACATTATGGATAATATGATGACACAATTAAGATTAGAGTTAGACAAAACACACAAATGTTTACTTTTAAAAGATTCTAAAATTAAAGATAAACAGTGTTAATAGTCTATATTTTTTTATTATTTGTTATATTATTTTACTTAAAGGAATTAGGTTTAAGATATGTCAAAAAGGACAGTAAAAAATAGAAGTATGGTTAAGAAAATATTAAAGCGTGAATTAGCAAGTCGTAACAAATATAAAACGACATATAAAGATATTAAAAAATTTTTCAATATGATCAATAAAGCAATTTTTAAAAATAAGTTATCACCATTTAATGAAATCAAAATTAAAAAGATTTACAAGGATGAGTCTAAGAAATTTTGTTACGGATTAGTTGAAATAATAGAACGAAAAAGAAAAGGTACGAGATCATATTCGTTAGAAATGTTACCTTCGTACAGAAATAAAAAAGAATTTGTGGACACTTTGGGACACGAAATGGTACATCTATATCAAATGGCTAATAAAGGTGATACTGGTAATCATAACAAACTGTTTTACAGTTTTAGGCCAAAATTAAACGCAATAGGTTTAGACCTATAAAAGAGAGAGATATATTATGAGAAGAAAAGTGAAAGAACTAGATCGCTATTTAAAAGCAGAAATCGGTGAGGCAATAATACAATTAACTGAACTGACAAAACCATCTAACTTACCAGGCACAGGTAAACTATACTACACTGGTAATTGGGCGAAAGATATTTACGATAATTATACTTTAAAACAAGCAGAACATATTTTTGCTAAAGTAGAAAAGTTAAAAAGTGAGTTAACATTTTATCAAGTAAAGATACCTTCGTTTAGAGATAGTGATGGTGTTGAATGGACAGGATATGAGTATTATGCTAAAAAAATTTAAAACACTTATTCAAACATTAATGGTGGTTACGATTATCACATTTTGTATTGGTATAACTTATTTGTATGTACAAGATACAAAATTAAGAGCGGAAGAAAGTATACCACAAAAGCCTGATTTTGAACACACAAATAATCAACAATTTTTAGATAATGTTTTACAATGTGTGGATTATGTGTATTGGAGAAATAAAGATTTTGAAAAAGTAAATGTAGAACTATTACTTGCTCAGGCAGCATTAGAATCGGGTTGGGGTGATAGTCGGTTTGCTAAAGTTGGTAAAAACTTATTTGGTATAAGAACATATGATTTACAAGACCCTCATATGTTACCATCAAATACTCCAAAGAAATGGGGTGTAAGAGTTTATGAACACGAATGTTATAGTGTAGAACACT
>Ga0181595_10002491_pt1 | contig 18381 bp, 14 predicted proteins | sample 041ome_7_FD_145604 | JGI IMG/M metagenome (GOLD analysis project Ga0181595, IMG submission 145604) | Coastal salt marsh microbial communities from the Groves Creek Marsh, Skidaway Island, Georgia - 041401AS metaG (spades assembly) | ecosystem: Environmental > Aquatic > Marine > Intertidal zone...
ACTCTCATGACCTCAACTTCTCGAACCGCCCGGTGCGGACCCGCATGCCGGGTGGTGTGGCAGGGGTAGATCAGATAATATGATCTCCCCTATGCCGATTTTAGGATCCGTTATGTTTTATCCTCTTGCCAGAAAGGTGTTATTTAGTTGTGATGCTGAGCGCTCGCATGATTTTTCGCTTGGAAGTTTAAAACGTCTGGCGCATACACCACTGTCGGCGTTATGGCAGCAACAACTGCTGGCTAAGCCGAAAACCGTCGCTGGCATTCGCTTTGAAAACCCGGTTGGCTTAGCGGCTGGTTTGGATAAAAACGCTGACTGTATCGCCGCTTTTGCCCAGATGGGGTTTGGTTTCCTGGAAGTCGGTACTGTCACACCGCGGCCACAACAGGGTAATCCCAAACCGCGCATGTTCCGCTTACCGCAGGCGGAAGCCATTATTAACCGCATGGGTTTTAACAATAAAGGCGTGGATTATCTGGTTAATAACGTAAAGCATAGTCAGTTTAAAGGGGTGTTGGGTATCAACATCGGCAAGAACAAAGATACCCCAAACGAGCAGGGTAAAGATGACTATGTGCACTGTATGCGTAAAGTCTACCCCTATGCCAGTTATATCACAGTCAATATTTCTTCGCCCAATACGCCGGGATTGCGGGATCTACAGTTTGGTGAGGCCTTGTTTGATCTGCTGCAAAGCGTTAAGAATGAGCAGCTGGATTTGCAGGCGCAGTATGATAACTATGTGCCGATCTTTGTAAAAATTGCGCCAGATATGGACGCGGTAGCGGTAGAGCAGGTGGCCGAAACCCTGTTACGCAGCAAAATGGATGGTGCTATCGCGACTAACACCACGCTGGATCGTAGCCTGGTGGCCGGCCAGCGTTATAGCGATGAAGCTGGTGGTTTAAGTGGTAAACCGGTACAACAACGCAGTACCCAGGTATTAAGTCAGTTACGTCAGGCCGTCGGCCCGGCGTTTCCGATTATTGGTGTTGGCGGTATCCATGATGCGGCCTCTGCAGCAGAAAAATTGGCCGCGGGTGCTGATCTGTTACAACTGTATACGGGTTTTATTTACCGCGGGCCGGCGTTAATCAAAGAAATCGTCGAGTCCTTATAACGATCTGTTGCCGATCAGGGTTATTTAGACAGAATTAGTCTTTAACTTTTTGATCGGCGTGCTATATTAGTGCTAATAAGTGCGTAGTCTGACCAGATAAAGGAGCGCAATGTTAACGCCGTCAGAGCAATGGAACTGGCATTACTGCCCGCAAAAAGATCGTCTGTTGTTGGAAATAGATGACCAGTTGCAGTTTTGTTCCGACCTATCGGGTGCTAATCTGCATAGCCGGATCCAGCAGCAACCTTTTTCGTTAGAAGAGGCGGAAGGTTATTGGCGTTTTCATGATGCATTACTGCCGGTCATCAGCGACGATGCACTGCGTCTTGAGTTGACCTTACATGCGCTGGCCAATCGCTACCGGCAACTGAGTGCGCATAAAAGCTGGTACTTTGCCACCCAACGCTCGCAAGACAGTGGTTTATATCAGTTGGTACAGTTGCAAGGTAAAGACACCATCACTGCTTTAGTGGTTGCTTCAGATCTGGAATGTGTCGAGTGCCTGTTGCTTGAGGCTGGCGAATCGCTCGCTGGTAAGTTGCTGGCACGCAGTACAGTAATCCGGGTATTACGAAACAGAGCAACACCTATCGAACAAGATGTCAATCTCGCCCGCACTGCCTGATTTTAAGGCCTGAATGCTAAGGATACAAAAATTACTGCAGCAGGCCTTTAGCCGCTCATCTGGAGCGCTAGCCTCGGGCAAACCCTTAGTCTCTAAAAAGCGTCGTCTGCTGCTGGTTTTGCTGGCGCTATTTCATCTTTCTGGCTTGCTGTCATCATTGGATGCGCTGATGTCATCCCGCACAGCGCAGGGCAGTATTGCCTGGATTGTGTCGCTAAATACCTTTCCGTACGTGGCGGTGCCGTCTTATTGGATCTTTGGCCGCAGCCGGTTTCAGGGTTATATTATTTCCCGCCAGGCTACTGAACATGAACTTGTCAGTAAACATCAGCTTAAGGCATCTGGAGTAGAGCAATATATTCTGCAAAGTACCCGCGAACGCGGCAGTTTGCAGGCTGTTGAGCAGTTAGCGAAAATGCCGTTTTTGCGTGGAAATGCCGCTGAGTTGCTGATTGATGGTGAAGCGACTTTTGACAGTATTTTTGCCGGTATTGCCGCGGCACAGCATTATCTGTTAGTCCAGTTTTATATCGTGCGCGACGATGAGCTGGGGCAACGCTTACAGCAGGCCCTGATTGACAAAGCGCAGCAGGGCGTTGCGGTCTATTTTCTGTACGATGAGATTGGTAGTTACCGCCTGTCCCAGGCCTACTTACGCCAGTTAACTGCTGCGGGCGTCGCTGTGCGGCCTTTTCATTCCACTAAGGGCCCGGGTAACCGCTTTCAGCTGAATTTTCGAAATCATCGCAAAATTGTCATTAGTGACGGCCAACACGGCTGGCTGGGTGGCCTGAACGTTGGCAATGAATATTTGGGGCAGGACCCGCGTTACGGTAATTGGCGTGACACCCATTTAAAATTGACGGGGCCGGCGGTATTAGCGTTGCAATTATCTTTTGTTGAAGACTGGTTCTGGAGCGCTGACACCTTGCCCGCCTTGCATTGGCAGGCTGAAACGGCGGCGACTGACGATATTCCGGTGTTGATCTTACCCTCTGGTCCGGCCGATCGCTTCGAAACTGCCAGCCTACTGATCCAGCATGCATTGCACAGTGCCAGAGAGCGGATCTGGATTGCCAGCCCCTACTTTGTGCCAGATGAAGGTACCTTGGCGGCCCTGAAACTCGCTGCCCTGCGTGGGGTGGATGTGCGTATTCTGATCCCGGAGCAAACCGATAACCTGTTAGTGACGCAGGCGGCTTATGCCTTTATCGGGCCTTTATTAGATGCCGGTGTTAAAATCTATCGTTATCAGCAAGGCTTTTTACATGCAAAAAGTTTTCTGGTTGACGAGCGTCTTGCCGCCATCGGCACCGTAAATCTGGATAACCGCTCGTTTCGCTTAAATTTTGAAATTACCGCCTTGTTGCTGGATGAAGCCTTTACCCGGCAACTGGAGCAACAGTTTTTAGTCGATTTCAGTCAGTCGCGGCAAATGTCACTGTCTGAACTGGCATTGCGTCCCTGGTGGTTACGTGCTGTGTCGCGCGCCGCGCACCTCATGGCCCCGGTTTTATAGGAGATTCCGTTTTGACTGCACAAGTCAGCCCCTGGCAGCAGTTTTATCAGGCTTTACAACAGGCCATCCAGCAGCAGCAACTGGTCAAGCTGGTATTGAGTAAGTATCAGGGTAGCGATAGCAGTTTGCAACGACTGGAAATTACACCAGTGCAATTAAAAGGCAGCTGGCAACTCAAGTTTTTATATCAGCATCAGACCAACCATATTACACAAAACTATGGCGCTGAGCCGGCGCTAGCCTTAATTGATAGCTTATTACAACAGGATTTCGCGCAGGCAAATTTACAGAGTAGTCAGCTGCAAGCCCAGCTAAGCCGTTCAAAAAAGGGGAAGTTTCTGCTGAATTTGAAGCGCCAGGCAATCGCACCTGTCGTCGCCAGTGCGCATAACCGTGATAAACAACGCTATGTTGAACAGAGCCGGCCATTTTTACAGGCGTTGGGGGTTACCGATGCACGTGGGCAAATTATTCCGGCGATGTCGAATAAGTGGAAGCAGATCAATAAATTTATTGAAATTCTATCCGGTGCGGTAAAAGACAGTGGCTTACTGCGGCGTGGCACTTTGCACGTTGCTGATTTTGGCTCGGGTAAAGCTTATCTGACCTTTGCGATGCACGACTATTTTTGTCATACCCTGGGGATGCAGGCACAGGTGACCGGAGTTGAACTACGACAAAACCTGGTTGATTTATGCAATAACACTGCCCGCCAGCTGCAACTAAGCGGCCTGCAATTTGCTCAGGGTGATGTAAAGCATTTTCAGGCACAGGGTATTAATGTGATGGTGGCGTTACATGCCTGTGATACCGCGACAGATTATGCCATTCATATGGGGATCCGCACTGGCGCCGAAATTATTATGTGTTCGCCTTGCTGTCACAAAGAAGTTCGGCCACAAGTCAGATTACCGCTGGTGTTAGCGCCAATGCTGCAACATGGCATCCATCTGGGGCAGGAAGCCGAGATGCTAACCGATAGCTTACGCGCCTTACTGCTCGAAGCGCATGGTTACGACACTAAGGTATTTGAGTTTATTTCGCTGGAGCATACCAGCAAAAACAAAATGATCCTGGCGACGAAGCGGCAACAGCCAAAAGATAACACTGCAGTACTGGCACAAATTGCCGAATTAAAGCAATTTTACGGTGTAAAGCAGCAATGTCTGGAGCAGCTGTTAGCCGCAAGTGCCACTGCGATATAAGTGCCGCTGCGATATAAATGAGAGGCGACATTGCTGCTAATGCAGCAATGTCGGTGCCGCCCTTTATTGGCGCAGCGCCTCCACCAGCTGTTTTACTGCCTTAAGCTGTGGGCCGTCGATAGTGGCATAATGTTCGCCACTGTAACCCCACCAATCCCAGCAACCATTCGGGTTAAAGGGCGCCATCGCGCTTTTCTCAACTTGTGGATACAAAATGACCAGCTGATTGGTATCGGCGTACTCGTTCAGACCAGTGTGACGGATATAGGCATCGCCGACCTGACTGACATCCTGCTTACAACCATGAAAACTGATATGGAGCCGGCATGCGGCGCCACTAGCGCAGCTTTCAGGGATATACAGATAACCCTCAGCAGCCAGTTGACCTGCCGCTGCCGGTGCCAGTTGATGCTGTTGCAGTTTTACTAATTGCCCGCTGGCTTGGCTGGCTGGCGGTTTTATCGCGCCCAATAAATGGCTCAGCAACTGGCCACTGGCATCATAATTACAGCTGGCGATAAAAGGTGACTCAGATTTATCACAGGCAGTGAAGCCGGCCTGGTTAGTCGGAAAGTGATGCGCAAAAGGCTGATCATTAATAAAGCGCAGCGCTTCTTTGGGTAGCCATTGCTGATACTGCTGATAAAGCGCGGTGCTGACTTGTGGCAATACTGTCGCATCGGCAGAGCCGCTAAAGAGCCAGACTTTACTGTCAGCAAGTGCCGTGGCCGGTGCCAGCTTGCCAGCGGCTTGTTGTGTCGCAAGGTACTGGTTAATCGCCGGCAGATCCGGTGTTGCGGTGGGCTGATTCATACAGTTGCCAAGCGCCTGCATTAAATCGTTTTTCGCACAATACACCGGCCCTGCGGCCAGGATAGCGGCGCCTTTCACCTCATTAGCGAACGCCAGATGAAATTGCGCCGCGAAGTAACCACCGGAAGATAAACCCGATACGGTCAGATGGGGTGCCAGTTGCAGCTTGGGCAGGCTAGTCTCAGTCTCAGCAGCAAGCAAGGGTCCAGACATTGCCGCGACTATGACGCTACTCAGGGTTAGGCTGGTTTTAAACATAGTTTCTCCGCACGATGATACGTCGTTAATAGCGCCAGCATAACCGGCATTACCTTGCTGACAATAACGCTTTAGTACAGTCAGGGATTTTGTTGTTGCAGATACTCCAGATAACGCTCGGTCGAGCGGGTATTGGCGACTTGTTGCCAGAGGTTTTGGGCTACATCTGGCTGTGCCTTAAAAAAGGCGTTACTTAACATCAAATAGCCTACCGAGCGATGTACCGGCTGCGGATGAAACAATACCGGTCTTTGCTGCAATTCTGCCGGCTGTACCGGCTGATCATTAAACTGGCACAGTACCGTTGTTGCATCAACCCGACCCGAGCTAACTAAATCCAGGGCGTGATTGATTGAATCAGCATGCACTTGCACACTTTTTGCCGGCAGGGGGATGGGGCGATAACCAAATGGGCGGGCGATAGTGAATTCGCCGCCGTTGGCCAGTTTATCCGGCAGGGCACTTTGCGGGTGATAAGCCAGGCACAGGCTAAAACTACTCATCGCGAACCGCGGATCAGTTTCACCAGAAGCCGTGCGGGGCATGTGCATAAAATGTTCACGATCGGCGGAGTATTCGGCAACCAGCGCATCGATGCTATTATCTTCGAGCTGTTGCAGGCAGCGTAACCAGGGTTGGCGGATCAACTCCAGTTGCAGATTGCTCGCTGCGGCCGCTGCCCGTAAATGCTCAATCGCAGCCCCCGGCGGATCGGCTGGTACCAGGCCATGGCCGCTGTAAAAAGGCAACAGTGGCTTGTCTTCGTAACAAAATCGCAGACGAGTTTCGGTGGCCTGCACTGGCAATGCTGTCAACACCATCAACACGATGAACAGCAACAGCAGCCGTTTTAACATAGCAAGATAAACTTCATTGATACTCCGCAACACGGCGCATAACCTGCGCTAAACCTAAGTATAGCCGGCTCACTGTGCTTTTGCCGCCTCTATTACCAGGGCCTTGCCACGTCCCCGCGGATCGGACACCGCCGTGGTGCCAGCTTTATTGATAAGGATCAGCTGGATATCACCTAAATCCCAATTCGGTGTATGCAACTGATAGCCTTTTTGCGTGAGCTCAGCTTGCGTTTGGGCATTGAGTGTTTGATAGGGCTCCAACCGGATCTGATCCTGCGGTAATAACTGGTGATGAAAGCGTGCAGCGGCCACCGCTTGTTGCGGTGTCATTTGAAAATCATACAAATTATTTATTACCTGAAAGATACTGGTAAAAATCGTTGAGCCACCCGGGGTGCCGATTACCAGCGCGGGCTGCTGATCTTTTAAAATAATCGTCGGCGTCATTGAGGATAGCATGCGTTTACCTGGTGCAATGGCATTGGCGTCACTGCCGACTACACCAAAGGCATTGGGTACACCCGCCTTGGCTGAGAAATCATCCATTTCATTATTAAGTAAAAAACCAGCGCCCCGGACGACGACGCCACTGCCATAATCCAGATTCAGGGTATAAGTATTGGCAACGGCGTTACCCGCGGCATCGACAATCGAAAAATGCGTTGTCTGTTCAGATTCCAGGCCAGGTTTAATCGCTGCTGTGGCTGAGATACTGTCCGGGTTGATTTCTTTTGCCCGCTTGGCTAAGTAGTCAGCTGCCAATAATTGCTGGACAGGGACTTCGGTAAAGGCCGGATCGCCTAAATAATCCGCCCGGTCGGCGAATACCCGCTTGGCAATCTCAGCCATCAGGTGCACGTATTGCGCAGAATTATGGCTTACACCACGAAAATGTTGCTGATTTAATTCTTTCAGTGTGAGCAGTTGTTGTAACGCAATACCACCTGAGCTGGGCGGCGGCGCTGTCAGCAACTGCATATCACGCCAGTTTGTTAATAAGGGCGTGCGCCATACGGCTTGATAAGCAGCCAGATCTTCAGCACTGATCAGGCCGCCGCCACGCTGCATTTCTGCGACGATAAGTGCTGCGGTTTTGCCCTGATAAAAATCGGCAGGACCCTCTGCCGCGATGCGTTTTAGGGTGGCGGCTAGCTCAGGCTGCACAAAACGCTCACCAGCACGCATGTGACCGAAGTAGTCAATAAAGTTGGTTTTGCCGGCAAAGCGTTGCAGCATATCGCCTTCGTATAAATAGGCTTTCTCTGGCACGATAAAACCGTGCTCTGCCAGCTGTATTGCCGGCGCCAGCAGCTCAGCCCAGCTTTTGCTACCAAATAACTGATGTAACTGCCACATACCCATTACCGTACCGGGAACCCCGGAGGCCTGGTGCCCGATAAGACTTAAACCCGCAACGACTTCACCCTCCGCGTTCAAGTACATATCGCGATGTGCTTTGGCCGGTGCCGTTTCACGGTAATCCAGAAAGTAGGCTTTACCATTAAACCACAGGGTAACAAAGCCACCACCACCCAAATTGCCGGCCTCGGGATAGGTTACAGCCAGCGTAAAGGCGGTGGCGATTGCCGCATCGACGGCATTACCGCCTTGTTTCAGGACCTGTGCTGCCACCTCAGCGCCATAGCTATCGGGGCTGGCAACAGCGGCAGCCCTTGGCGCCTGGGTCTCTGCCGCGGCGAACAGGGTGTGAGGTATGGCGATAAACAACAACAGGACACTGAGGCCAGATGACTTTAGAAATGACATAACACGCGCTCCGCAACAAACTATGCTGCAGACCTTAGCATTTAGCGGCTGGAAAGAAAATATTGAAAAAAAAGGCGCCACAGGGAGAGGCGCCAAAGCGTCAGGTTTACGCTGGATAACAGTACGTATAACAACGACGTTAGTTTAACGAACTGTGCTGCCGTACTATTGATCTACCGCAAGAAAAGGGCGAACAGCCGGAATAAGTTGCCCGCAGCGTAAATATATCTTACAACTGAAAGCACAACTTACCCGGATTAGGATAACTCAGATGAAAACTATGCCCCGCCTGTTAGCGTTACTCTGTTTCACGCCTTTATTGTCACTTGCTGCCGCCCCCAGTGGCATCGTAATCCATGGCGGTGCTGGCACTATCAACAAAGCGCAGCTTACCGATACCCAGCGTCAGGCCTATGAAGCCACCTTAAAGCATGCCGCGGAGCAGGGTTATGCCGTGTTGCAGCAAGGTGGCAGCAGTCTGGATGCGGTGACCCGTGCCGTGATGATCCTGGAGGATTCGCCGCTGTTTAATGCTGGCAAGGGCGCGGTTTATACCTATGATGAAAGCCATGAGTTGGATGCCTCTATTATGCAGGGCCATGACCGGCAAGCCGGTGCTGTTGCCGGTGTCAGTACCATCAAAAACCCGATTTTACTGGCGCGGGCAGTGATGGAGCAATCCGAGCATGTGATGCTTGCCGGTGCCGGCGCTGAGGCCTTCGCCGATACCCTGCAGCTGGAGCGGGTACCGAACAGCTATTACAACACTGAATTTCGCTATGAGGCATTAAAACGCGCCAAACAGGCGCTGCAGCCGCAGCCTCATCAGGCGGCCATTCCTTTTGACCCGGCCTGGCGTATGGGCACCGTTGGCGCCGTAGCCATTGATAAGGCCGGTAATCTGGCCGCCGCGACCTCAACCGGTGGCATGACTGCCAAGCGCTATGGCCGGATTGGCGATGCGCCGGTAATTGGTGCCGGAAATTTTGCCGACAACCAAAGCTGTGCAGTCTCCGCCACCGGCCATGGTGAGTACTTTATCCGTTATCAGGTGGCTTCTGATATCTGCGCCAGAGTGAAGTATCAAGGCAAAACGGCCAGTGCGGCGGCAACGGAAGTGATGGCTGAGCTGGCACAAGTCGGTGGCACGGGTGGGGTGATAGTGGTAGACCCGCAAGGGCGCTTAAGCTGGGCCTTTAATACTGAGGGAATGTACCGGGCCATGCTGGGCGAGACGACACCACTTAAAGTTGAGATTTTTCAAGCCGAATAATGCGCGAATAGCAGGCAAAGCAGGAGTTCATCGTCTAACCTTAATGGAGCGTGCGCTGGAAATCCGGTGTAACAGAATTGCGGCAAGCGTGTTTTGTATTAAGAAGATAAGGGGGACGCATGGACTTACTAAAAGTTGCCGACTATATGAACCGCCACCCGGTGACCTTTGATGCTGATATGCCAGTGGAGATGGCAGTGGACAGATTAATCAAAGGCCGGCAAACCGGTGGCCCGGTGATTGATGCGCAGCGCAAAATTATAGGTTTTATCTCCGAGCAGGATTGCCTGGCACGGATGCTGATGTCGACTTATCATGACCAGCAGGCCGCGCGGGTCAGTGATGTGATGCGGACCGAGGTGCTGACGGTAAAAGAGTACGACGGCATTATCGATCTGGCGCAAACCATGTTAAAGGCCAAACCCAAGCTGTATCCGGTGGTTGATGATAACGGTCATCTGCTGGGAATTATTACCCGCTCTGATGTGTTAGGCGCCATAGATAAAGAACTTCACTCGCACTATAGCAAAGCGGGTTAGCGTAAAGCAGGCTAGCGGTAAAGCGGAGCAGGACGCAAGAAAGCTGGCGCTAAGGCTGCAGTGGCGTTGCACTCCTAACCCCTAACTTGGTAGCATTGCGCCCTCTGAAAGCTGAGGGCGCTAACTTGTCTGTTGAAACACCATCCACTGTCTCCACCTTGTCGGCCCAAATCGGTCAGTGTCTGCTGCAAGATCAATTCCGGCTGCGCCGTAAACTGGCCCAGCTAAAACAGCTGTCACCAGAGCAAGCTGCGGCGCAACTGAGCAAACTTGAAACGCAAATCGCTCAGTCCTCTGCGCTACGAGCGGCCAGGCTTGCTGCCATGCCGAAGTTAAGCTATCCGGCTGAGCTGCCGGTGGTGGCAAAAAAAGACGAAATTAAAGCGGCTATTGCCGCCCATCAGGTGGTGATTATTGCCGGCGAAACCGGCTCTGGTAAAACCACGCAAATTCCGAAAATCTGTCTGGAGTTGGGGCGGGGTGTCGCCGGCACTATTGGTCATACCCAGCCCAGGCGTCTGGCAGCGCGCAGTGTCTGTGCCCGCTTAGCTGAAGAGCTGCAATGCCAGGTTGGTCAGCAAATTGGTTATAAAATCCGCTTTGGTGATCATACTAATCAGCAAACGCTGGTCAAATTGATGACCGACGGCATCTTGCTAACCGAAATGCAGCAAGACCGCTTTTTAAATCAATACGACACCATCATTATCGATGAAGCGCACGAGCGCAGCCTGAATATCGACTTTCTGCTGGGCTACTTAAAGCAGTTATTACCACGCCGCCCGGATCTGAAGCTGATTATTACTTCAGCCACCATCGATCCTGAGCGTTTTTCCCGGCATTTTTTCGATGCCCCCATTATTGAAGTCTCAGGCCGCACCTATCCGGTAGAAGTCCGTTACCGGCCTTTTACCGAGCAGGATGATAAAGATGGCGACCAGCTGCAGGGTATTTTTGATGCGGTAGAAGAGCTGTATCGCGAGCCGCCGGGCGATATTCTGATTTTCTTAAACGGTGAGCGGGAAATTCGTGATACCGCTGATGCGCTGGAAAAACTGAAGCTGCCGCATACCGAAGTGCTACCCTTGTATGCACGCTTAAGTGCAGCAGAGCAAAACCGCATCTTTCAAACGCATGCCGGGCGGCGGATTATTTTATCGACCAACGTCGCCGAAACCTCGCTTACTGTGCCGGGTATTCGCTATGTGATCGATCCGGGCACGGCGCGTATTTCGCGATACAGTTATCGCTCTAAGGTGCAGCAACTGCCGATTGAAGCCATTAGTCAGGCCAGCGCCAATCAGCGTAAAGGTCGCTGCGGCCGGGTCGCGGCGGGGATCTGTATCCGGCTTTACAGCGAAGAGGACTTTTTAGGCCGGCCGGAGTTTACCGATCCGGAAATTCTGCGCACTAACCTGGCGTCAGTCATTATGCAGATGCTGGCACTGGGACTGGGTGATATCGAAGCCTTTCCATTTTTGCAAAAACCAGACAGCCGCTTTGTTAACGACGGTATCAAGCTACTGGAAGAGCTGGGCGCGATCCCACAGCAACGTAGCAAGCAACAGCTCAGTTTAACGCCATTAGGCAAAACGCTGGCGCGTTTACCGATCGACCCCAGGCTGGCAAGGATGGTGCTGGCAGCAAGCGAGCAGGGCGCCTTACAGCAAGTATTGGTGATTGTTGCAGCCTTATCCATTCAGGATCCGCGCGAGCGGCCGCTGGATAAGCAACAAAAAGCCGATGAGCTGCATGGCCGCTTTGCGGATCCGGATTCCGATTTTAGCAGCTGGTTAAAGCTTTGGGATTACCTGCAACAACAGCAGGATGCGCTGAGCAATAACCAGTTTCGCCGGTTGTGTAAGCAAGAGCTGCTAAATTATTTACGGGTACGGGAGTGGCAGGATCTGGTGGCGCAGCTGACTCAGGTCGCGCAGGAGCAACAGCTTAGCTTTAACGCCAATCCGCCGGGCTATCAGGCTATTCACAGCGCGATCTTAACCGGCTTGCTGGGGCAAATCGGCAGTAAAGACAGCGATGCCGACTATCTGGGGCCACGGCAAACCCGCTTTTATGTATTCCCCGGCAGCCATCTGTTTAAGCGAAAACCGAAATGGATTATGGCGGCCGAATGGGTTGAAACCAGCCGCTTGTATGCGCGTACAGTAGCGAAAATTGAACCGGAATGGATTGAGCCGTTGGCGGCGCATCTGGTCAATCGCAGCTACAGTGAACCACATTGGGAAAAGAAAAAAGGCGCTGTGGTGGCTTATGAGCAGGTCGCGCTGTACGGCGTGATTATCGTCGGTAAAAGACCGGTGCTGTATAGCCGGATTGACGAGGCGGTATCACACCAGCTGTTTATCCGCGAAGCCCTGGTCAATGGCGAACTGGGCTTAAATGAAGCCTTTTTAAGTTACAACCAGCAACAAATCAGTAAGGTTCAGGAGCTGGAAGAAAAATCCCGCCGCCGCGATATTCTGGTAGACGAAGATGCGCTGGCCGCGTTTTACGCCGAACGAATTCCGCAGTGGGCGAATAACCGCATCGACTTTAGCAAATGGTGGAAAAAAGCCCGCCAGACGCAGCCTGAGTTACTGAATTTCGACCCAGAGCTGTTGTATCAGCGCGATGCCTCTGATATCAGTGCCGAGCGCTTCCCGGAAAGCTGGCGCCAGGGCAATTTAACGCTGCCGCTGGAGTATCATTTTGCCCCCGGTGAGCTGGATGATGGCGTCAGTGTGTTGATCCCACTGGCACTATTAAACCAGGTCGAAGAGCAGGGTTTTGACTGGCAGATCCCGGCGCTGCGCCATGAGCTGCTAGTAGCGCTGATTAAATCGCTGCCTAAGCAATACCGGCGCAACTTTGTCCCGGCGCCGAATTATGCTGATGCGTTAATGCAAAGCCTGACCCCCTTTAGCGAGCCACTGCTGACTGCGATTAGCAGCAAGTTAAAGCGGATGTCAGGCATAACTATCCCCGACGATGCCTGGCAGTTAACAGAGCTGCCGGCGCACCTAAAAATAAATTTTAAAATTGTCGATGAGCGTAAGTTGGTGGCGCAGGGGCGCTCTCTGGCGCTACTGAAACAGCAATTACAGGGCGCAGTGCAGCAAAGCCTGAGTGAAGTGGCTGAGCAGGGTATTGAGCAGGAGCAACTGACCGAATGGAGTTTTGGCGAGTTGCCCAAAGAGTATATTAAGCTACAGGCCGGCTTTGAAATTAAAGCTTTTCCGGCGCTGGTCGACGCCGGTCAGAGCGTTGCCATTAAGCTGCTGGATAATCCACTGCGGGCAGAGCAGGAGCATATTAAGGGGTTGCGCCGCTTAGTGCTGCTGAATGTGCCCTCACCGGTGAAATATCTGCAGGAGTCGTTACCGAACAAAGCCAAGCTCGGCCTGTACTTTAACCCCTTTGGTAAGGTGCTGGAGCTGATCGATGATTGTATCGCCGCCGCAACAGATGCCTTGATCCGCCAGCAATTACCGGTGCAGGACAAAACCGCCTTTGAGCGGTTACGCGAAACGCTACGCGCTGAGCTGAATGAGCGGGTACGGCAGATCGCATTGCAGGTGGAACAAATTTTAACGGTCTATCACGATATTCAAAAACGCTTAAAAGGTAAGGTGGATCTGGCACACTTTCAGGCGCAGGCCGATATTAAACAGCAGTTAGAGCAGCTGATTTTTAAAGGCTTTGTCAGTCAACATGGTGCAGCAAGACTGGATGACTTAAAACGTTACTTGCAGGCAATGTTAAAGCGGCTGGAAAAGCTCCCGGTCGATCCGAACCGCGACCGTTTATTGATGCACGAGTATCAAAAAGCTGAACAGGCTTACCAGAATTTACTCGGTAAATATGCCGGTCAGGCCATCCCCGAGCCGGTCAGCCAGATCCGCTGGATGCTGGAAGAGCTCAAGGTGTCACAACATGCGCAGCAGTTGGGTACCCCTTATCCGATTTCGGTAAAGCGAATTTTGCATGCGGTGCAGGAGCTTAAATAATAAACTTGCGTCGTTGCCACAGCTTGCTAAGATGATGCAAAGCGTAGCGAAGGAGTTGTATATGCCACAGAGGAATGATCACCGCCATTTTTACCGTATGATGGTTAATGCGGAAGTTAAATTGATGATCAACGACCCGGAGGCGGCGCGGGTATTAGATGGAGTGTGCCGTGATCTTAGCGCCTCAGGTATGGCGGTAGAAGTCGATGAACCGCTGGAGGTGGGCACCTTAATCCGCGTACGTTTAGAATCGCCGGATGCCAGCGTGGCACCCTTAGATGCCACTGCTAAGGTGATGCGCTGCAGTCAGGAAAATGAAGACTGCTATCAGCTTGGGCTGGCGTTTCTGGAGTTGAATTAGGCTTAAGCAGCGGAATGACGGCCAAAGCGGCAGTCATCCTGCGATAACTTAATAGATTTTGCAGATCAAACCTTTCAGATAATAGCCTTCGGGGTAGAAACTGGCGACCGGATGATCGCTGTCTTGCTGTAAGCGTTCAATAAACAAGCAATCCCGTTTCGCATCCAGTGCCGCATCGGCGACCACCTTCTGGAACAAGCTCTCTTCCATTAAGCCTGAGCAAGAAAAAGTAAACAACAGACCACCTGGTTTTACCAGCTGCATCGCCACCCGGTTAATATCTTTGTAGCCACGACAGGCACTGTTAAGCTGGGCTTTGTTGTCCGCGAACTTCGGCGGGTCCAGTACCACGATATCAAAGGTTTTGCCTTGCTCCTGATACTGACGCAGCAGTTTAAACACATCGGCTTTTTGATTGCTCAGTTTGCTAAGATCTAACCGATTAAGTTCGGCATTACGCGCCGCGGTTTCTAGTGCCAGCTCAGACAGATCGACATTGGTCACCTGTTTAGCACCGCCCATTAAGGCTACCACGCCAAAGGTACCGGTATAGCTAAAGCAATTTAAAATCTCGGCGTCGCTGGCAAAACGGCGCAGCGCCGCCCGGTTTACCCGCTGATCCAGATAAAAGCCGGTTTTATGACCGTTAACCACATCGACGACCAGCGTCATACCGTGCTCTTTAATCAACACCTCACCACTGTCACGTGGTAAATGTAGCCAGCCGGTTACCAGCGGCAGGCCTTCTTTTTTGCGCACATCCACATCGGAGCGCTCGTAAATACTGTGCTTTGGGAACACCTCCAGCAGAGCAGCGACCAGTTGTTTACGCTTGGCATCGGCACCGGCAGAGAGTAGCTGCACTACTAACACATCCTGATATTTATCGATAGTGATACCCGGCAGACCATCCGATTCAGCAGCCACTACCCGTAGCCCATTCGTCTCTTCAGTATTAAACAGGCTCTGCCGCAGTCGCCAGGCGCGCTGCAGACGTTGCTTAAAAAACGCCTGATCGATTTGTTCGTGTTGTTGAAAGCTCCAGATCCGCGCGCGAATTTGCGATGCAGGTGAGTAAGCGGCCCAGGCCAGCCATTCGCCTTTGCTACTGAGTACAGCGACAGTATCACCGCGATTCGGCGTATTATGGACTTTGGCGATGGCGTTAGAAAAAATCCAGGGGTGCTTACGATTGAGGGCTTTTTCGCGGCCTTCAGCCAGGATCACGGCCGGCACGGTGCTACTGTTGTTCATATTGGTTACTTCGCTATGCTAGACTAAAGGCCGTATTTTAGAGAAGTGGCCGGCAAAGCTAAAGCGAAATCGCTGCGTTAACGCGAGCTTAGCCAAATCTGCCGGTCGATTAAGGATCCTTATGGCTACTACGCTCCCTACCACTATGCAGGCAGTGTGTGTTGACTCGCCTGGCCGCGATAGTCAGCTGCGCTGGCAGGACTGCGCGCTACCAAAACTGAAACCGGGTGAAGTGCTGCTAAAAGTGGCGGCTTTTGGTATTAACCGTGCCGATTTGATGCAGCGTCAGGGGTTGTATCCGCCACCACCAGGCGATAGTACAATTCTGGGGTTAGAAGCAGCTGGTATTGTTGTCGCCGTAGCAGATGACAACCTGAGTCCTTTACTGGGGCGAGCGGTTTTTGGCTTGGTGAATGGCGGCGGTTATGCAGACTATGTCGCCATACCGGCAACACAAGCAATGGCGGTGCCAGAGGGCTGGTCACTGCAACAAGCTGCGGCCACTGCAGAAACGTTTTTAACTGCGTATCAGTTATTATTTTTACTCGGTGAGGCAACTGAAGGCCAAAGGGTATTAATTCATGCTGGTGCCAGTGGGGTTGGCACTTCAGCTATTCAATTGGCAAAAGCCAGGCAGTTACAGATTGCCGTGACGGTAGGCACTGCTGATAAAGCGGCATTTTGCCGGCAGCTGGGCGCTGACATCGCTATTAATTACCGAGAGCAAGACTTTAGCGAGGAGTTGGCAGCCGCCTGGCCAGAGGGTGTGGCGCTGGTTTTGGATCCGGTTGCCGGCAGTTATCTGAACAGCGAAGCCAGTTTGTTGGCCGTTGACGGTAAAATTATTATTTATGCGATGATGGGTGGGCGAAAAATCCCGGAGTTTGACCTGAGTTTATTATTTAAAAAACGTGGTCAGCTGCTATGCTCAACGCTACGTAATAGAGATGCGGCCTACAAAGCTGAACTAACACGCCGCTTTCACGCTGATTTTGCAGCAGATTTTGCCGCTAAATCCATCGAGCCGGTGATCGCCGCAGTATTTAGCCGCGAAGAAGTTGAACAAGCACATCAGTTATTAGCCAGTAATCAAACCATTGGTAAGTTACTGGTTACGCTGGAATAGTCCTAAGGTTAATAAAGAGGAAGTTGAGCGGGATGTCACTGAGTTTTGGAAAAGCGGCCTACGCTAAAGTGATTCAACGTCTGATAGAGCGCATTTATCATCAGAGCCCGTTGCAAGACTCTATTTATGAACAGGCCATCAAGTGGTTCGACGAAAAAGACTATCGGGATCAAAAAGCGACTGAGTTAGAGCAACAACTGTTTTTATTTGAGAACCGGCAACAACAATCTAAAAAAGGTGATCAGGCGGCAGTGGCCCGTAACCTGAAGCAAGCGGAAGAGCAGCATAAGACCTTTAGTGAGGAAATCGAAGAAGCGCGGTTTCAGCGCTATAGTGAATTGCAATCGTTGTGCCGTGATATCTTGTCACTGTGTCAAGGCGAGAACTTTGTTGATACCAACAATGCATCGGCCAAGATGTTGGGAACGATTCAGCTAATTTGTCCAACCCGTCGCCGCCATATTGCCCGCGAAAACCAAAAAGCCCGCCACTTATACAAAGCGGTGTTAAGTATTCGCTTGCTGGATCGCTTATTAATGGACGGTTTGATTGACCACCCCTTTATTCTGGAGCGCTATGAAGCCGGTAAAAGCGTACCTTACAGTGACGAAACGGAATATCACCCTTATCGGGATGACATCCAAATCCCGGTTCTGATGGCGGCTATTCTTCAGGATATCGGTCGCTGTCATCCGATTTGCCAGGGCATTTTAAAAGGGGCTGATGGTAACTTCGATGAGTTTCGTGAATTAGAAGCGGAAGAGCGTAACACCTTTTTGCAAACCAGCTATACCGAGACGTTAAACTACGTGCAGGACGCGTTAACGGTAGGCCGCTATACCGGCCGTAGTAAAGAAGAGCGAGATCGCTTTGTGCAGGGCGAGATTGAAAAACGTGAGTTGATACAACTACTATTAAAACAAGCCGTCCGGCCACAGGATGTGCTGGGCAGTATTTTGCGTATCCCACAAATTTATACCGGTATGGTGCTGTCTACCCGCAGCAGTTACAACTATGAGGACTTACCAAAAGCGGCGCTGGCGCTGGAGAAAAGCGCTGAGCTGGGTAAGCTGAGTAAAAACAGTGTCGCCGCATTTTTACGGATCGTCGGGATGTTTCCGCAAGGCTATGGCATTACCTATATCCCGAAAGACTCCGATGGTAATGATATGGAGCGCTACGAGTACGCTATCGTCACCGGCCTTTATCCACCGGATTTTCGCACGCCAATTTGCCGCATGGTGACCTATAGTCTGACTTATCAGGCGTCGGCGCGCGGCTGTATTGTTAGTGCGGAAAACAATTTGTATTTTGCCCAAGGCCGTAAAAAGCTTGAAGTGGTGCCAGAAGAGCGGTTACTGGATATTCTGCGTAAGCTGGTTTACAACTTTGAAGAGCGGATGGCATCGCCGTTATTACCGCGTTGCTGGCATCCGGATGACTACTTTTTAAATCAGAAGAATCAGAATCTTTGGAATAAAGCGGTGGTGAGTCAAAACTAAGTAATAATACACCCGGCTTAAACGCCTGTCTCTTATACACAAATCCCCCGGTTTTTACTGGGGGATTTTTTGAACTCTCCGCACGCTTTCCGATCAGATCTTTCACTTAATCTAAAGGTGAATACTGATGAACAATGCACAATGGGCAAAAA
>Ga0181595_10002509_pt1 | contig 18289 bp, 17 predicted proteins | sample 041ome_7_FD_145604 | JGI IMG/M metagenome (GOLD analysis project Ga0181595, IMG submission 145604) | Coastal salt marsh microbial communities from the Groves Creek Marsh, Skidaway Island, Georgia - 041401AS metaG (spades assembly) | ecosystem: Environmental > Aquatic > Marine > Intertidal zone...
GCACATTATGAAAACTTATGCCCATTATGGAGTAAAAGATTTTGTAGTTTTGCTTGGTTATAAGGGCTATTATATCAAAGAGTATTTCGCCAATTATTTCCTTCATCAGAGCGATGTGACAATCAACATGTCAGATGGCAGTATGGAAGTGCATAACAACTCTAGTGAGCAATGGAAAGTAACATTGCTTGACACTGGTTTAAATGCAATGACCGGTTCTAGAATTAAAAAGGCAAAAGAACATATCAATAATGAGACATTCTTGTTGACTTATGGAGATGGCGTAGCTGATGTAAATATTCAAGAGTCGATAGAGTTCCATCAACAGCATGGAAAGCTCTTAACTATGACCTCGGCTCAACCTGAAGGTAGATTTGGCGCACTTCAGATAGATAAGGATAGTCAAGTTTCAACCTTCAAAGAAAAGCCAAAAGGCGATGGCTCTTGGGTAAATGCCGGTTATTTTGTTTGCCAATCAGAGGTGCTTGATTATATTGGCGAGGGAGATGATGTTGTTTTTGAGCAAGAGCCATTAGCAAATCTTGCAAGAGATGGTCAGATTTATACTTATAAGCACAATGGTTTTTGGATGCCAATGGACACATTAAGAGACAAAATCCATCTGAATAACATGTGTAAAAACAATCATGCCGCTTGGATGATATGGGAAAAGTAATGTTTATTAATCTTTATAAAAACAAAAAAGTGTTCATTACAGGGCATACCGGATTTAAAGGCACCTGGTTGACCTATCTTCTACGTGAAATGGGTGCAAAAGTAAGAGGTTTTTCACTTGCGCCATCAACTGAACCAAATCACTTTAGTCTTCTAAATCTGGACAGTAAGATAGATCATGTTTTGGGCGATATAAGAGATTCGGATGCATTAAATAAAGCCATACAAGACTTTCAGCCAGAATTCGTGTTCCATCTTGCTGCACAAGCCTTAGTAAAGGAGTCTTACAATAACCCTTTTGATACATTTGATACTAACATAATGGGCTCTGTGAATTTATTAGAAGCTGTAAGGAATTGTCACTCGATTCGTTCTTTGGTTTACATTACTTCGGATAAATGTTATGAGAATGTCGAGTGGATTTGGGGATATCGTGAGAATGATCAGTTAGGAGGGAGGGACCCATACAGCGCATCAAAGGGTGCGGCTGAGATAGTGTTCTCGGCCTATTATCGTTCATATTTTTCTGCGAGGGAAGGGCTTGGATCGGCCACTACTCGTGCTGGAAATGTTATTGGTGGTGGCGATTGGGCCGCTGACCGTATTATTCCTGATTGTATACGTGCAATAAGTAGCGATAATCCAATTATGATTCGCAACCCAAGTGCAACAAGACCATGGCAGCATGTTTTAGAGCCTATAAATGGCTATTTAATGTTGGGGGCACAACTATATACTAATCCAAAGTCTTTTGAGGGCTCTTGGAATTTTGGCCCGTCTGTTTCTCAAGTTCGTACTGTGGAAGAGGTGGCGAATAGTATTGTTCAGTATCTGGGGAAAGGTGAGGTTGAGATTGGAGATTCTAATCAGACACAGCATGAGGCTAATTTGCTACAATTAAACTGTGATAAGGCAAGACAGTTATTGGGTTGGTACCCGAGATGGGATGTAGAAAAAACATTATCGGCCACATCCGAATGGTATCAGGTTTTTATACAAGGAGGTGATATTGAATCGATTACTAGAAAGCAGTTGCATGATTTTTATCCAGAGCTGTAGTTATGATTGAAGGAGTGATATTAACTCCGTTGCGTCAAATTCTTGACGAGCGCGGCAAGGTAATGCATATGCTTCGAAAAGATTCTAATGTTTTCTTAGATTTTGGTGAAATCTATTTTTCCTGCACATACCCGGGTGCAATCAAGGCCTGGCATATGCATAGAAAGATGACACTTAACTATGCTGCAATACATGGGTCTATTAAATGTGTCTTGTTTGATGACAGACCCCGGAGTAAAACAAGAGGGTGTGTTGAAGAGTATTTTTTGTCGCCAGAAAATTACTACTTATTAACTGTTCCCCCAATGGTCTGGAATGGATGGAAAGGAATAGGAATTGAAACCTCGATTGTTGCCAATTGTGCCACCATACCTCATGATCCTGACGAAATGGAGCGGAAGTCAGCTACCGATTCAAGCATACCTTATGATTGGGATATTCAACATAAATAGCAAGTGAATGTTTTAATTACAGGCGGCTTTGGCCTTCTTGGGGGTAGATTAGGACAGTATCTATCTGAAAAATATAATGTAGTGTTAAGTAGCAGGTTTGTTCGAGATTTACCTGATTGGTCGTCGCCAGTCAAGGTAATTGAGATTGATTGGAATAACGAAACATCTTTAGATAATGCATGTAAAGATGTTAATGTCGTTATTCATGCGTCTGGACTAAATGCCAAAGAGTGTCAAGAGAACCCAGATAGGGCGATGTTAGTTAATGGCACCTATACAAAAAGACTTGTTGCAGCAGCAGCTAGACAAGGTGTTAAGAAAATTATCTACCTATCCACAGTCCATGTTTATAGTGATAGATTAACTGGCATTATTAGCGAAAATACAACACCGACTAACTCACATCCGTATGCAACTAGTCATGTTTCCGGAGAAGAAGAGGTTTTATCACAAAGTGATGTAATAGGTCTGGTTGTTCGTATTTCTAATGCATTTGGTCGACCAGTTAGTAAAGATGTAGATTGCTGGTTGTTGTTAATACAAGATTTGTGCAAGCAGGCAGTAGTTAACAGAACCCTTGTATTGCAAAGCGATACAAGAATAATTCGTGATTTTGTAACAATTAGTGATGTTTGTGCTGTGGTAGAATTTCTGATAACAGATTCTGATGCAAGTGGTATTGTCAATGTGGCTAGTGGAAATATATGCACAATAGGAGAAATGGCGACTCAGGTGCAGAGTATTTGTTTGGATATGCTAGGCTTTTCCCCTGCGCTAACTTTTAGTCAAGAGCCTATCAAGTCTAAAGGGTCATGCCATTCATTTAAAATCAAAACAAACTACCTTGATGACAATGAGTTCGTATTTTCCAATAACTTTAATAAAGAAATCAGAGAGCTAATTTTGTTCTGTAAAGATTCCTTTTCTTGAATAGACATGAGGCCATTTTTCTCAGTTATTATTCCTACTTACAATAGAGCGAGCATTTTATCTAGATCGATAGATAGTGTTCTGTGTCAAACATTTAAAGATTTTGAGCTTATTATTGTTGATAACGGATCAACTGATGATACCCAAGCCTGTATTGAGAAAAATTATCAAGATGACAGAATAAGATATCATTATCAAGCAGGAAGTGGCACTCCGGCTAGCCCAAGGAATACAGGCATCTCTTTAGCAAAAGGTGAATGGATATGCTTCCTGGATTCAGACGACAAGTGGGACGAAAGAAAGCTTAATGCTTTATTTTTGACTATAAAGGATGATAAAGCTATAGATGTTATCTGCCATAATGAGTATATTTACCGAGATACAGACGACAGCATAGGAAGAATTCTTAAATATGGTCCAGCCACTAGGAACATGTATAAAGATATGTTGTATTTTGGTAACCGACTTTCCACTTCAGCTACTTCGGTTAGGGCTAAGTTTCTTCAAGATAATCAGTTAAAATTTAATGAATCTACTAACTTATCTATGGTGGAAGATTATGACTTGTGGTTAAATCTTGCAAGACAAGGGGCCAACTTCAAATTCTTATCAGAACCACTTGGGTTTTATATAGTTGGAGATTCCAATATGATTGCAAACTCAGAATTATTCTGCCGTAATTTGCGATATTTGCTTAAGTTGCATGTGTTTGAAATCCAGCAATTCTCGAACAATAAAAATAAACTTTGGAGCTTGCTCAAATTGCGTTTTGAGGTTTGTGAAACTCGCTATATTGAAACTCATGTTCTAAGAAAATTAAGTTCTTTAATAAAAATCTTAATTAAACATCCTATCAATTTCTCTATTATGATTGGTGGATTCTTTAAAAGAAAATTAATTGATTAGGCGAATTTTATAATGATAATATCCGCCAAATCTTATCCCAACCCTCATGCGCTGCTCTCGAAAGACAATGTCAAACTACCTAAGCTTGAGTTTTATGCGCTAGGTCGAGAGGCATTTTTGTCAGCATTGATTTCAATGGGTTTGCAGAAGGGAGATGCTGTGCTGATACCTGCCTTTATGTGCAACTCTACCATTAAGTCACTTGAAGCATATGGCTTCGATATTGTTTTTATAGATGTTGACCAGCACCTGCGTTTGCCAATAGATCAGGTGGCAAGCCTAATTAGTGTTCACCAAGTAAAGGCGCTGCTTATAGTTCATTATTTTGGTTTTACACAAGTAATTGATGAGATTGTGGCACTTTGTCATCAGTATGATGTGAAAGTGATTGAGGATGCCTCACATAGTTTTTTGTCGCAATTCTCAGTTCAGGCTTCGGAAAGACGAGCTGATGCGGAAATCTTTAGCATGCGTAAAAGCTTGCCAGTACAAGATGGTGGGGCGCTTAGATTAAATAGGAAAAATACAATAGGCTGCATTGATAAACCATGCATCTCTTTGATTAGCGATGTTAAAAATATTGTGATTAGGTCAACCGAAAGAGTGCTTACAATATTAGGTGTGAACATTTATGCCGACGCAATTACCAAATTGAAAAACAATTTAAGACGTTTCAGTACTAGTGGTGAGGCAAATTTAGAATGTAGTCCCTGCTTGCCTTCTTGGAGCTTGAAAAAGTACTTGGGTAATGAATTATATTTACAGAAAACTCAGCAGATTGTTGCACAAAATTTTACCCGTCTTACCGATGCTTGTACTGCCATGGGCTTTAGGCTAGCATTCGATGACATTAACCACAATGTTCCACAGGCTTGCGTTGTTTATGATGAAAAAGGTGGTTTGGTTGAGTATCTAAGAGCACGAGGCATTGGTGCCTGGTGTTGGCCTGCGGAAGAGATGCCTGAGGTAGTTACTAGTCAAGTGGACAAATACCCAAATGCTAATTACTTCAATAAGACGTTGGTATTATTACCCATTCATCAAAGTCTAAGTAATCAACAAGTTAAACATATGATTCAAGTTTTATCCCAATGGCGTCAAAGATGACGTGGACTCAATATAGCGGCGTTGATGATGGCTGGAATCAAGCGATAGCTCAAGTTGACACCACCTATTTGCACAGTGGTCAGTGGTCAAAACATTTAAGCAATTTGGGCTGGGAATGTTATCGATGGCAGTATCAATCTGATGAACAATCTGCCTTTATTCAAGGTTTTTTAAAACGCTATCCATTAGGTGTCGGTGTACTTTGGTTTCCGGATTGGATTGCGGGAGATTATGCAACTAGTAGTGGGTTCGTTGATGCGTTACGTCACTCTCTTTCATTGCGATGGCTATATGTTCGAGTGCGCTCACACCATGCATTCAATCAGCAGGATTTGCTTGATTTACAGCAGGATTTTACTAAGGCTAAGAACCCGTTTGATACCGCCTTGACCATGCATTTGGATTTGACGCTCAGCACTGAGGCACTTCACCAAGGATTAAGTAAAAATTGGCGGCGCAATTTGAAGCGCTCTAATAAACTCGACTATGAAATCGTTGAGGTAACAGAGGTTGATAAAATTACTTCTTTATATGCAGAATTCATAACCATCAAAGGCGTTAGAGGTTTATTTTCTGAGCAGCAAATTACTAGTTTAATGCAGACTTATCAAGATCAAATTATTGTAATTGGCGCCCAAACCAGAGATGGCAAAATACAGTCTATACGCGGCGCTATTATTTACCAGAACCAGGCCATCGATATTTTTGCAGCCACCAATGCACTAGCTAGAAAGCATTATTTGTCCTATGCATTGTGCTGGGATTTATTGATGCGCTGCAAACAACGTAATTGTCAGCATTTCGATTTTAATGGCGTTGATCTGGATAATATAGGTGTTTATAACTTTAAAAAAGGCACAGGTGCCGAGTTAGTAAAGACGTTGGGTGAGTTTGAGTATGCAAGTAACACTGTGATTAAACACTTGGTAAACTTTGCCTCCAGGTGGCGTCATTCGTATTAGTTGGTTTGATTATGTCTAAGTTAAATATTTTAGTACTTCATAGTATTGTGCAAGACCAACCTAGAGAATGGGCTGATGTTAAGTTAGATAGATTGACTGAGCTATTGACTACTATTCAAAAAAATCATCTATCAATTACGCGAATCGACCATTGGCAGGAGACAGGTCTGGGTCAAGTAGCTTTAAGTTTTGATGATGGACATGTGAGTGATTATGACATTGTGTTGCCACTACTGCAGGCACATGATGCAACCGCTACGTTTTTTATTACGTCGAATTTTGTGGGCCGAGAGGGTTATTTGTCCTGGGCTCAAGTTAAGCGTCTGCATGAGGCTGGTATGGAAATTGGCTCACATTCGTTAAGCCATCCATACTCAACTACCATTTCTCAAGAAGAGCTAATGATCGAGATGCAACAATCCAAATTTCAAATCGAACAAAAGATTGGCGCTGAAGTTAGGTCATTTGCGTATCCTTATGGTGATTATTCTCAGCGCACACATCAGACAGCAATTGCGGCAGGCTATAAGTATATTTGTACCTCAAAGCCAGGTTTGTGCAAAACAAACTCAGTAATTATGGAACGCAATTCGATTCATTCCAACACCATTACCCAGGACATAGAGAAATTGCTTAACCCAAGTAGACTCTATTTATTGCAACAAAAATTCAAATATGCTATTCGACACATCTTAAAACGCTCTCTAGGTGTGAATAACTATTTAAAATTAAAGCAGCTTATCTATTCTTAGAGCCATGCAAACAGTTATTATCGGCAAAAGAAGTAATTTATCTCGCCACTTGCTAGGCGCCATAGATGATGCGGTCTGCGTGACAGTATCTGAGGCTGTTGAGTATTTAACGCAGCTTGACTGGCAACAACACCAATCGATTAACTTGGTTTTAAACCAGTTTCAACCAGCCACTAGGCTGAATGATCTAAGCAGCCCTACTGACTATGTTGATAATGCCATCGCTTCAACAGCTCGCATATTGCAAAGCATCCAATCACAGACGGAAAAGATTAATCGAATTGTTTATACGAGCAGCAGTTCTGTATATGGCAATAATCCGGATTGCAAAGAGAGTGATATACCTGCACCGATAAGCTTGCATGCAACACTTAAGCTAGCCAATGAAAAGCTGATATCGTATTTTTGTAATTATCATACAATCGACTACACCATTGCTAGAGTGTTTAATATGTATGCTGGAGAGGATGAATTTTCTATCATCTCAAAGGTTATTCGCGCGGTCAAACAGCGACATACAATCAACTTGATTAATCAAGGTGATGCGATTCGAGATTTTATCCATATTGATGATGTAGTTTATGCCTATCAGCAACTATTGTTAATCAAACCAGCGGAAAAAATCATAAATATCGCCTCAGGGCAAGTGGTATCAGTAAGGATGATTCTTGATTATTTGCTCCAGCACAATATTACCGTTTCAACTCTCAATATTGATCAAGATGAAATTAAAACCTCAATTGCCAACAATGACAGATTATTGAGTTTATTAGGCTCATACCGTTTTCAATCGGTAAAAGATTACGTGTTTGACGAATTAACAATATGAGCCGAATTGTTGCTTTACTCACGGTATATCAAAACGACAATCTACCTGCATTTCAAGCAGCTTTGGAAAGTCTTTATGGCCAGTCTTTAAAGGATTTTGATATTTTTGTACAAGAAGACGGTCCAATAGATGAGCGAATTCATACATATCTGACAAAAGAGTTAGCATTTCAACGCATTAACTTTTTAGGTGTCAGAGATAAGAATAAAGGCTTTGACTTTTCGCTTAATGAGTTGATTGAGAGAGCTATGCTGCTTAATTATGATTATATTGCGCGCATGGATGCTGATGATATTGCCATGCCTTGTCGTCTAGAGAAGCAATTGGATTTTATGGCGTCTCATCCAAAGGTTGATGTCTGTGGCACACTTATCGAAGAGTTTGGAGAAGATATTGACTATTCCAAAGTTGTTAGATATCCACTTGAACATTCAGCCATGTTGCGTTTTTTTCAAAAACGTGTTCCTATTGCACATGTTAGTGCATTTTTCAGGCGTGATTATTTTAACAAAGCTGGTTTGTATGAGACTCAAGGACATTGGAATAATGGAGATACATTGATGTGGATGAAGGGCTTTGCAGCTAACTGTCAGTTTGCCAACATTAATTATGTGGGCGTTAAGGTAAGAGTAAATCGAGGCTTTTTTGGTCGCAGGGGTGGGTTTAAGAAAGCCTGGGCTGACTTTAAAAATAGACTTACTGTGAATCGAACGTTGAGATTTGGCCCAATGGCTTATGGTTATGCTTGCGCTTCGTTTGCAGTTAACCTACTTCCGCCAACCCTAAAGAAATATACTTACAAATACCTCCGATAATGACATCAAAAGACCAAATAATTAAGGCAATCTTTGATTTTGTATTGGCTTTAGTTGGATTGATATTCTCTCTACCAATTATTCTGCTGGCTTGGATAATAGCCTCGATTGAAACCCGTTCGAATGGATTTTTTTTACAAAAACGTATCGGCAAAAAAGGTGAAATTTTTACTTTAGTTAAAATTAAAACTATGAAGCCAGTATCAGGTATCCATACCCATGTAACTCAGGCTGGTGATCCCAGGATCACCCTCAGCGGTAATTTTTTCCGTAAAACAAAGATTGATGAGCTACCTCAGCTATTTAATGTTTTAATAGGTCAAATGAGTTTTGTGGGACCAAGGCCTGATTTGGAAGGATATGCAGATCAGTTGCAAGGTGATCAGCGTATCATTTTATCAATACGTCCAGGTATTACTGGACCAGCCTCTATTAAGTATCGTGATGAGGAGGTCTTATTATCTCAACAAGAGAATCCTGAGCAGTATAATCAGCAAGTGATTTGGCCCGATAAGGTTAAAGTTAATATGCAATACGTGAAAAATTGGTCACTACTATCTGATATTCGTTATATTTACCAAACCATTTTAGGCAGATGAATAATAAGCTTAATCCTTGGCCATCCTATACTCAAGAGGAGATTCAGTCAGTCAGTCAGGTGTTATCTAGTGGCCAAGTGAATTACTGGACAGGAGACCAGTGTAAGATGTTCGAAAAGGAGTTTGCATATTGGTGTGGATCTAAATATGCTATTACCACTTCCAATGGTACTACTTCTCTTTATTTAGCGCTAAAAGCATTAGCTATTGGTCATGGAGATGAGGTGATTGTCACTCCTCGTAGCTTTATTGCTTCTGTTTCTTGTGTTGTCAATGCAGGCGCAACTCCAATCTTTGCTGATGTTGATCTCAATAGTGGAAATATTACGGCGCAAACTATTCGTGAGAAGATAAGTGACAAAACTAAAGCAATTATTTGCGTCCACCTAGCAGGATATCCTTGTGAAATGGAGGCAATTATGTGCTTGGCCAAAAAGCATAATATATTTGTGATTGAGGATTGTGCTCAAGCTCATGGGGCAAAATATCAAGAGCAGAGTGTTGGCTCAATCGCTGATATCGGTTGTTTTAGCTTTTGTCAGGACAAGATCATGACTACTGGAGGAGAGGGTGGCATGGTGGTGACCAACCATGAGGCATTGTGGAGAATTATGTGGGCCTTTAAAGATCATGGCAAAAGCTACAGCGCAGTTTTTGAGAAGGATCATCCACCAGGTTTTCGATGGCTACACGAGTCATTTGGTAGCAACTTCCGTATGACAGAGATGCAAGCAGCCATTGGAAGAATTCAACTCACAAGAATGGATGACTGGCATGCCAAGCGCACTCATAATGCCAAAATTATTATGGCAACGCTAGCTAAATTTCCTCAGTTGATATTCCTGCCCAAGATCGATAAGCAAGTTGAACATGCTTGGTACAAACTTTATGCCTATGTCCAAATAAATGGTTTAGCAAACAATTGGAGTCGAGACCGAATTGTTGAGGAAATTAATCAACTAGGAGTGCCATGCTATTCTGGCTCCTGTTCTGAGATTTATTTGGAAAAAGCATTTGATCAAAAATTTAGACCAAATGAGCGATTAGAAAATGCCCGACTGCTAGGCGAGACATCACTAGCGTTCTTAGTCCATCCAACGCTAAGTTCAGGGGACCTAGAAAAAACTTGTTCAGTGCTTGAAACTATTCTTAATTTGGCAAGTAAGTCGATATGACTAAGGCTCTTATTAATATGCCTAGAATATACAAACAGTTGCTCATCGCATCGACTGATGCCATCATGCTGGTCAGTATTTTATTTTTGGCATTCTCTATCCGTCTAGGTTATTGGTATTGGCCTGATGAGGATTTGCTATGGGTTATTTTTGGTGCACCAGTTATTGCCATTCCAATTTTTATCGTCTTTGATTTATATCACGGTATCGTTCGTTTCTTAGGATTAAGAACATTATGGGCGGTGGTTCAAGCAGTCTCACTATATGGTTTAATTTGGGGAATTATTGGTTTTATGACTGCCATTGATGGTATCCCAAGATCAGTTATTATGATTAATTGGTTGTTGGCTATTGTTGGTATTGGCGGAGCAAGAATGCTAGCCAGGTGGCTATTATCTGATGATTTAATCAGGGGTCGGAAAAATGTTTTAATTTATGGTGCCGGTTCATCTGGTCGACAATTGGCAGAGGCCCTATCACAATCTAGTGAATACAAGCCAGTAGCCTTCATTGACGACCAGAAAGATTTGATTAAACAAAGTTTAAACGGCATTCGCATATACACAGACGCAGCTTTACCAGATTTAATCAATAAATATCAAATTCAAGAGGTTTTATTAGCCTTAAACACTCCTTCAAAACAAAAATATAATCAAATTATTAATAGGTTGGAAAATTTTCCAGTACATTTACGTATCTTGCCTTCGGTATCTGAATTGGCACAAGGAAAAGTTAAAATTGGGGATTTACGCGAGGTTAACATTGATGATGTTTTAGGCCGAGAAAAAGTAGGGCCTAACTGGTCTTTGTTACATACCGATATTGAGGACAAAGTGGTAATGGTCACCGGCGCAGGTGGTTCGATTGGCTCGGAACTCTGTCGACAAATTCTCAACTTAGGTGCAAACAAACTTATCTTGTTCGAGCAAAGCGAGCTGGCCTTATATAATATTGATAAAGAATTGAATAAACATAAAGGAGTTGTTTATCCAATTTTGGGATCAGTAACCGATCAAACACGCCTAGAGAGAGTGTGTCAAAAGTTTTCTGTAGAGACTATCTACCACGCTGCTGCATACAAACATGTCCCAATGGTGGAGTTTAATTCCACTGAAGGTGTTACGAATAATATATTTGGCACACTAAATTGTGCCCAGGCTGCAATCAATTCAAAGGTAAAAACATTTGTCTTAATTTCAACTGATAAGGCGGTGAGACCAACCAATACAATGGGTGCCACTAAGCGAAGCGCAGAGCTTGTATTGCAAGCGTTGGCGAAACATCAAAACAGCACCCGATTTTCCATGGTGCGTTTTGGAAATGTACTAGACTCTAGTGGCTCTGTCATCCCACTATTTAGGCAGCAAATTCAGCAAGGTGGCCCAGTTACTGTAACCGATAAGGCTATTGTTCGTTATTTTATGACTATTCCTGAGGCAGTTGAGTTGGTTATTCAAGCTGGCGCTATGGCACATGGCGGTGAAGTATTTGTATTGGATATGGGTGAACCGATTAAGATTTTTGACCTGGCTGTGAAAATGATTCATTTAAGTGGACTATCGGTTAAAGATAAAGAAAATCCAGATGGAGACATTGAAATTCGAATTACTGGCTTAAGGCCTGGGGAGAAACTTTTTGAAGAATTGCTAATTGGTGATAATGTAAATAAAACTAAACATCCAATGATTATGATGGCCCAAGAAGATAGGCTATCTTGGCAACAGTTAAATAAAGTTTTAGAACAAATGCAAACAGCTCTTGATGCTTGTGATCAATCACAGTTGCGTGAGTTGCTAGTTAACATTGTGCCAGGATTCAAACCTCAATGTGGCATTGAAGATATACTGTATCGAGATTACTAATATTATTTAATTATGAAATACGATAAAAACTTTTATCAAATTAAATCAAATAGCAAAATCTTTGAGTATTTAAAAGAGGAGCGAGAGTCGATTGGGTATTATGATTTACTCTATCAAGACACTACTGAGATTAAAACTTATGCTAGCAGTATTGAGCATAAGCATATTGTAGTGTTAGGTATTGGTGGCTCAAGTTTGGGTGCGAGAGCGATTTATGAGTTCTTGTTGCCTTCAAATAATTATGATAAAACACTTCTTTTTTTGGAAACGGTTGACCCGTTAAAAATTAATCTTTGTCTAAAAAAAATTGACTTAAATAGTACACATTTTGTAATTATCTCTAAATCTGGCAATACTGTTGAAACTATAAGTTTGTTTAAATATATTAGTTCGCTGATAACCATCAACCGCAACAATTGCACCATGGTCACTGGAGATAGAAGTGCACTAAGGAAATTTGCTAATCGAAAACAGATTAAGATATTTGATCTGCCAGACAATGTAGGCGGACGTTTTTCCGTCTTTAGTGCGGTAGGACTTGTGCCATTAGCTATGATTGGAGTAGATATAGACAATTTACTTAATGGTTGTAAACGTGTTTCAGATAGCTTCTTCCAACAAGAGGATTACTATAAGAAAATTATCCGTAAAGCAAGATTTTTGGTCGAAAACAAATGGCGCTTTAATATTAATGCCATCTTTTCCTACTCTTCGTCTTTGGAGAGTTTTAATAAGTGGTATATACAACTATGGGCTGAAAGCCTGGGAAAAGTCAATATCAATGGCACCCGACAGGCGCTAACACCAATGGCGTTAATTGGCCCGGTTGATCAACACAGTTTCTTACAGTTGATTATGGATGGTGTACGTGATAAAACCATAACTTTTATTAAGATTGCTGACCTCAGGGATGAAACCAAGATCCCTATTCAAACCAATGGTGAATTTAAAGATTTTGATCTAGATTTTTTAGATGGTCTTAGCTTTAATGAACTTTTAAACCGTCAGGCAGATGCAACAATTGCGTCAGTTAAGGCACAGAAAGATATTCCTTGCGATGTGATTACTATTAGCACAGTAGATGAATACAATATTTCCAAACTAATGTTTATGTATCAGCTAATGGTCTCAGCAATTGGGCAGTTTTTGCAGATTAACACCTATGATCAACCTGGCGTTGAAAATGGAAAGAGAATATTCAAAGAAGGTTTTAGAAATAGTTAGAGATATATGAAAAAAATACAAAAATGCCTTTTGCCTGTTGCCGGCTTTGGAACTAGATTTTTGCCCTTTACAAAAGCAATTCCTAAAGAAATGTTACCTATTTTAACCAAGCCATTAATCCAGATAGCAACGGAAGAAGCCTTTCTCAGTAGTTGTTCTTTTTTCACCATGATAATTAGCAAAAATAAAATGGCAATTAAAGACCATTTCTCTTCAAAGTCAGACAATGAAAAATTATTACTAGCTTCAAAGAATGGTTGCGCTTTAGATGAGTTAAATACAATCATAAATAATTGTAGATTTGATTACTTGATTCAAGAAGAAATGAAAGGTCTAGGGCATGCAATTAGCTTAGGCAAAGATTCGATTGGAGAAGAATGCTTTGGTGTTATTCTTCCTGATGATTTATGTATAAACAAAGAAGAGTCAGTCTTACAACAAATGATCAATGTTCATTCTCAGTATGAAGACTGTTGTATTGTTGCTATTGAAGAAGTTGAAGAAGAAAATATATCAAAATATGGCGTTATAGATGGAGCTCTTAAAAAAGGGTCAGAGAGAATTTTTTTTGTTTCAGATTTAATTGAAAAACCTACAATAGAAGAGGCCCCAACAAATTTGGCCATTATTGGTAGATATATTCTCACTCCTGAAATATTTGAAATTTTAAATCTTATTGAGCCCGACCATAGGGGCGAGATACAGATTACTGATGCACTCAAGGTTTTAGCTAGAAAAGGAAAAGTTGTAGCCTATAAGTTTGAGGGAAAGAGATATGATTGTGGAAGCTTTGAAGGGTATTTAGAAGCGAATAAAGAACTTTCTATTAGTGATTATTGACTTTATAAATTGATCTAAAAAGAATTCTATAAAGACCCTAAACTTTTGAGAAGCTTAGGGTCTATTTTTTGATGATTAGTTAATACCAATCATCTTCACTTTCATCATCATAATCATAATCTTTTTCATCATCATCTTCAAATTCATCATAATCATCTGTATTCATTTTTGTCTCCACAAAAAAATAAATAAAGTTAACCAAAAAAAATTCTTGGTTAATTTCGAAATATACTCTTTTTATATAAATTGTAAAGATAAATATTATCTAAAAATCAATAACATAAGTATATAAATTTCTAAACTAACTTAACATCAAGATAATGTTTTAGAATTAAAAAATCACCTATAGTTGAGAAAGTAATTTAATTTTTTGTTAGAGTTAAGTATGAATCAGTAAATTCATCTACCTTATCTTCAACTTCTTTAATGAGTATTTCAAATTGAATTTGTTGAGATAAACTTTCAGAGCCTCTAATGGTGTCTCGCATTCGATCAACACTCTGAAATAGTTTGTAAATCTCACCATAAGTTTGTTGATCAAATTTTTTAAGGTAACCTCTAATAAGATTTACCAATTCAATACGAAGTTCTCTATTAATTTTTTGTTCTGGTTTAGATGGTTTAGGATTAATTTCGTTTGGATGGAAGAGCACTCCATTCTCAAAACTTTTTCTGAAAGAAGAATTAACTTTAGAAATATTTATACCCAGCCTCTGAAACATTGGGAAATATGAATCTTCGTTGATAAACAAACCGAAGAGGTTGTTAATTTCAGTATCGTAGTCCATTATTATTCCTTAATCATTCTACCGTAACCGATTTAGCTAAATTTCGTGGTTGGTCAATATTACAACCTTTTTTTAAAGCTACATGGTAACTTAGAAGCTGTAATGGAATTGCAAATAAGATTGGACCAGTTATTCTTCCAAGTCCTTTAGTTATTGGGATAATTTTTACGTTCTCATCAATATCTATCTCAGCCAGTTCGTCCTTGAAAACATACATTTGAGAACCTCGAGATTTAACTTCTTGCAAATTAGAATTTAACTTATCGAGAAGTTCATCTTTGGGTGCAACAACAATAACGGGGGTATTCTTGTCAATGAGCGCAATAGGACCATGCTTAAGTTCTCCAGCGGGAAAAGCTTCAGCGTGAATATAGCTTAACTCTTTAAGTTTTAGAGCTCCTTCCATTGCAATTGCATGCATAGTTCCTCTACCTAAAAATAATGCATTAAATTTATCACTGAATTCATCAGCTATATCTCTAATAACATTATCGTATTTAAGAACATCTTCAATTAATCCAGGAAGTCTATTAAGACCTTTAGCAATAATCTTTTCTTGAGATGAATTGATAGTTTTTTTGGCTTTTCCAATACAAACTGTCAGAATAGAAAGAGCAACTAATTGAGTGGTGAAGGCTTTTGTTGAGGCGACTCCTATTTCTGGACCAGCATGCGTAAGAAAAACAATTTCAGATTCTCTTGTTAGACTTGATTCTGCGGAATTACATATAGTAAGCGTATGAGATTGTGGATTTTTCAATTTTGCATCCTTTAAGGCTTCGAGAGTATCTGCAGTTTCACCACTTTGAGATACTGTCACAAAAAGAGTATTTTTTGGGGTAATAGAATTTCTATATCTGAATTCACTCGCTATTTCAACACTACAGGAGATTTGAGCAATATCTTCGAGCCAGAACTTTGTAACTAATCCGGCATTGTAACTTGTGCCGCATGCAATAATTTTTACATGATCAATCTTAGAAAAAACTTCATGTGCATTATGGCCAAATGACTCAATGTAAATTTCATTATGAGAAATTCGAGATTCCAGAGTATCTCTGATGGATTGAGGCTGTTCATAGATTTCTTTAAGCATAAAGTGTGGAAATTCGCCCTTATCTATTTGTCCGGGTTTGAGTTTGATTTGAACTTTATCACGCTCTATTAGTTTTCCATTCTTATCAAAAATATTTAATTTATGCTTATCAATATGAGCTATATCACCATCTTCAAGATATATAAAGGTTGAAGTTAACTCTAAAAGGGCAAGCTTATCTGAGGCAAAAAATATTCCTTTGTCGCTTAGACCTATTACCATAGGGGCGGATTTTTTTGTAATAACAATTTCATCTGAACTGTCTTTTGACATTACAGCAATTGCAAAAGAGCCTTTAAATTTATTAATTGATTTTTGTGTTGCCTCCAATAAACTTTTTGAACTCTTTAAGCTTTCAAATATGCAATGTACTATCACTTCAGTATCGGTGTCAGAAGTAAAAATATAATCTTGTTTTTTTTGTTCTTCTTTAAGTGATTGAAAGTTTTCTATAATTCCATTTTGGACTACAGCAATTGAGTCATTGCAAATATGTGGATGAGCATTATTTTCAGATGGAACACCATGTGTTGCCCATCTTGTATGTGCAATGCCAGATTTGGAAGTTAGGTTAAAAGCAAATTCTGATATTTTGTTTTCTAAATTAGAAACTTTACCCTCTGCACGATATCTTTTAAACTCATTGTCAATATTGACAACTAGACCTGCTGAATCATAACCTCTGTACTCGAGATGTTTTAGACCCTTAATTAAAAAAGGTGTTATATTTTTTTTACAGACTCCCCCGACAATTCCACACATAACTATAAATTAGAAAATTTCAAAAATTTATCAGAATATATATCATAATGAAGTTATGATCATTGATCTTCATACTCATTCTTATTATTCTGATGGTGTATTATCGCCTAAAGAAATTATCCATAAAGCTGTAAATGCTAATTGCCAACTTATTTCCCTAACTGATCATGATTCTACAGAGGGTTTAGTAGAAGCCGAGGAGTGTGCAAATAAATTTAATTTAAACTTCATTAAAGGAGTTGAAATTTCAGCAAAGCATGGTCCATACTCTATTCATATAGTAGGGCTTGGAATTAATGTTAATAGCAAAACTCTTATTGCTGGACTACAGGAAAATAATCAATTTAGGATTAATAGAGCAAAGTTAATTGGCGAGGGTTTACAGAAAGTTGGTATAGAGAATGCATATAAGAAAGCCTCATCACTTAGCAAAACAAAATATATAACTAGAACTCATTTTGCGCAGATGCTTGTCATGGAAGGGGTTTGTCAAAATATGTCTTCTGTTTTTAAAAAATATATGACTGGCAATAAGCCTGGGGCGGTTAAGGGGGAATGGGCCAAATCAGAAGATGTGATTAATTGGATACATAGCGCAGGAGGTTTGGCAATTTTGGCACACCCATTGCGATATAAGATGACCTTAACAAAACTTAAAAAGTTAACAAGAGAGCTCAAGGAGAGAGGACTGAATGGTCTCGAAATTGTAAATTCATACTCTTCAGATGAAGATATCGCTACAGCTAAGCAAATCGCAGATACAAATAAATTACTTTACTCTTGTGGATCAGATTTCCACGGTTGGCCAAATCAAACAATAGAGTTGGGGAAAATACCCAAGTATGACTACGGTAAGAATTTTGTGCTTAATTATTTGTGATGAAAACAGAAATATTAAGTCTTCATCCAGAAGACCCACAAATCAGATTTATTAATCATATTGTTAAAAAAATCAATGCAGGGGGGGTAATAGTGTTTCCAACTGAATCAGGATTCTCAATTGGTTCAGCTCTAAATAATAAACCTGGTGTCGAAATAATAAGGAAAATTCGTAATTTATCAAAAAGGCATGACTTTACTCTAATGTTATCCTCAGTGTCTCAAATAGGAGAGTTTGCAAAGATTGATAATGATGCTTTTCGATTAATAAAAAGAGTCTTTCCCGGTCCGTATACTTTTATCTTTGAGGCTACAAAAAACATTCCCAATAGACTGGTTCATAAAAAGAAAAAAACTATTGGAATTAGGGTTTCTAGTCATTCGTTTGTTCAAAAATTAATTCATGCACTTGGAGAGCCAATTATGTCTGTTTCTTTAATTATTAAAGGCCATGAATTTATAAACACTAATGATGTGATCGATGTTCTTCAAAATAAAGTAGATCTTATTATCGAATCAGGATTTTGTCCACCAAACCCAACAACTGTAATAGACTGCACAAAAAAACCCTATGAAG
>Ga0181595_10002511_pt1 | contig 18281 bp, 15 predicted proteins | sample 041ome_7_FD_145604 | JGI IMG/M metagenome (GOLD analysis project Ga0181595, IMG submission 145604) | Coastal salt marsh microbial communities from the Groves Creek Marsh, Skidaway Island, Georgia - 041401AS metaG (spades assembly) | ecosystem: Environmental > Aquatic > Marine > Intertidal zone...
TAGCTCAGGCCAAAGCTTTGGGTGACCGTTTAGTGGTGGGCCTGAATTCAGATGCCTCAGTGCGCCGCTTGAAAGGCGAACAGCGCCCTATCAATACGTTGGAAGACCGCGCCACAGTGCTGGCAAGCCTCGCCAGTGTCGACTGGGTGGTGCCTTTTGGCGATGATGCTGCCGAAAACGACACGCCGCTCAAATTAATCAGCACCATATTGCCTGACGTTTTAGTCAAAGGTGGCGACTACAGCATAGAAACCATAGTAGGCGCGGACGTGGTGATAGCTCATGGTGGTGAAGTGCAGGTGCTGACCTTTGTTGATGGCCGCTCCACCAGTAAAGTAATACGGAAAATTCAGGACTTGCAGGGAAATAACTGAGTTGTCGCAGCCCATAAAATCTATTTGTATTCTGCGTTTATCCGCTATTGGTGATGTCTGCAATGCAGTCTCTGTCGTGCAATCTATTCAGCGTCAGCACCCACAAGCGCAAATCACCTGGATTATCGGCAAAATCGAAGCCCGTTTGCTGGAAGGTTTGCCCGGTGTGCGTTTTGTGGTTTTTGATAAAAAGCTGGGGAAAGCCGCCTATAGCCAGCTAAAGCAGGATTTAAAACACGACTATTTTGATGTGCTGCTGCATATGCAGGTAGCCTTTCGCGCTAATGTCGCCTCACTTTGTATCAAAGCGCGCAAAAAAATTGGTTTCGACTGGCATACAGCCAAAGAACTGCATGCGCTTTTTATGCGTCACCGCATAGAGCCAGCGCCGCGCAGCCATGTATTGGATGGCTTTCGCCAGTTTGCTAAAGCTATTGGTGTTACTGAACAAGAATTGGGTCAGACCCCTTCGTGGCAACTGCCTATTCCTGAAGCCGATGAGTTATGGGCTAAAGAGCAACTTGCAGCCACTGGCAATACTCGCGTTCTTATCATCAGCCCTGCAGCCTCTAAAGCCGAACGCAACTGGTTATCAGAACGTTATGCGGCTTTGGCAGATTATGCGCATGCTAAAGGCTTTGCAGTGATCTTATGTGGCGGCCCAACGGAGCTGGAACGGAACTTAAGTCAGGCCATTTTGGCATCTGCACAGCACCCCATCACAGACCTGACCGGAAAAACCAATTTAAAACAGCTGCTGGCTTTATTAAAACACGCAAGTTTAGTGCTGGCACCAGATACTGGCCCTACCCATATGGCGGTGGCTGTTGGCACTCCAGTCATTGGTTTATACGGCCACAGTAATCCGGATCGCACCGGGCCTTATTTATTCCGTCAGTATGTGGTTGAGGTCTATCATCAGTCTTTACTGGAACAACAGGACAAAACAGCAGCAGAGCTCAAATGGGGCACCCGCGTCAAAGGCAGCGATATTATGCAGAAAATAGCTGTAGAGGCTGTGACCGCTATGTTCGATAAAGTAGTGGCCGAACAGAAATTATGAGCCAGCCGCTAAACCAAAAACGCAAAGCCGCCTTTTTAGACCGTGATGGTGTCATTAATGTCGATCATGGTTATGTCAGCAGCCCGGAGCAATTCGAGTTTATCGAGGGTGTATTTGACGCTTGCCGTCATTTGCAGCAGCAGGGTTATTTACTGATCGTAGTGACTAACCAATCCGGTATAGGCCGCGGCTACTACAACGAGCAGCAGTTTCATGCATTAACCGACTGGATGAAAGCTCAGTTTCAGTCGCATGGCGTGACTCTGACCGATGTATTTTTTTGTCCTCATCATCCGGTGAAGGCCAATCCACCTTATCAAATCGACTGCGATTGCCGTAAACCAGCGCCAGGCATGTTAGTGCAAGCCATAAACAAGTATCAGATTGATCCAAGCCAAAGCCTGATGCTGGGTGATAAAAAAGCCGATATGCAGGCGGCACAAGCTGCTGGTGTTGGCCGCAAAGTGCTGGTGTTATCAGGCCAGACATTAACAGCAGAAGATCAAGCCAGCGCTGATGAAGTCTGGCCTTCGATTAAAGTAGCCCCGGAATTAGTGGTGAACTAAGGCTCCGGGTCTGCATTTTTACAAGGAATGTAATGCAAAAACTTTTAGCTTTGCTGTTAGCTCTGCTGATAGGCGGTGGCCTGCTTTTTATGGCCACGAACAACAACATCAATCAGAAGCAAACTCCGCAAATTTCAGACACTCAAGATCACAGCCCAACTGCTTTAGCCACAGAGTCGGAACTAGTCACAAAACCCAACGCCAATCCGGCGACGCCAGAGCCAGCTGACCAGATGGTCCTGATTGAACGAACAGACTGGAAGCTGGACCAACCTCTGCACACTCAACTGACAACACTAAAAAGTAAGGCCGACCAGGGCGACCTGCAAGCGGCTTATGTGCTGGCAATGAACTTAAGGTTCTGCCTTTCAGCACCACTGGATGAAACCGACTTAGAGGAGCGGCTGCAACAAGCCTATCAATATAAAGACGATGGTGTTGCCATAGCGAACATCAAAGAACGTTATGAGTTTTGTGAAGGAATAAACCAACAGCAACGCGCTGAGTTTTACGCTTATTTAGAAACTGCCGCCAAAGCGGGTTATGTACCAGCTCAGGAAGAGATGGCCACAGTGACGCCGGAGCAGTTTATGCAATTAGCTGGTGCCACCGAGCTTGAACGCGGCGCTTATATCCAAAAACGGCAAGACTTTATTCAGCTACAGCTTTCATTGTTGGGATCCGCATCGCAGCACGGCAGCATCAAAGCACTGATCACCCTGTCGAATATGTTTCACTCACAAAACTATGGTGAGCATGGCCGTGCTAAGTCCTACGCCTTAAACCTGCTTATTCTGGAACTGACAGACGACAATGAATTGCACAGCAAATACTCAGGTTTTCTGCAACGTCGCCAGTCAGAGCTGACACCAGATCAGATTGAGCAAGCTCAGGTTTTGTCACAGCAGTGGCTGGCGATAATCAAAGCTAATGGCGCGCTTTATCCGCAATAACCCTTTGCCTTTTGTCCACCTTTACAGCCACTCGTTGTCAAAGCCTCAGAAATCAAAACAAAGCTACACATAAAAATAATGCGTTGATCATAACAAAACAAATTGTTAATTTACCTTTTTCAAAAACAAAAGGAACTGTAGAAATGAAGAAGACTTTGTTGATTGGTTTGTTGACCTTGTTTCCCACTATGCTGTTTGCCCAAAACTCCGATGCAGAAAAACAGCAGCTGCTGCGGGAATTCAAACCTTACGCCACGTATTTTGGTTTTTCGGATCCGGAGCAGTACCTAAATTTTGCCAATAAAATGGAAAGGTTAGTTGTGGGCTCATATACCGCAGGCCCAGCGCTGGAAGAGGACCCTGTCTATATTGCGTTGAATGGTATTCCTTATCACTCCTTAACTGCAGAACAAAAACAGCAGGTCGAAACCATGATGCAAACCCGTCGTCAGCACTTGGCTGATGTGCTTGGTGTGCCCGTTGAAAAGCTGGAAGTATCCATGGACGCCTATTTAAATTATAGGGATTTGACACACTCTTTATACAAGTTTGAGCAAAAGAAAAAGGGAGTTGTCAGCACTTCTGCTGAAGACGACGAGGACGAAAAAACAGAAGTTATAGAAATTAAAGCCCGCAAACTGGACGACTGGGGCGGCTACGGCTCTGTTTGGATGAGCGTGGGTTTGAGAGATATCGCAATGGGCATGGGTATCGCACCACTAGTAAATTTTACTGTCTATTTTGAATAGTCGCGGTACTACACAGGTCTTTCGTTACAGCAATACGGCTGGCGCTTACTCTATCCGACCCGAACAACCCGTAGACAGAAGCTGTCCAACATGTGATAGCCCAATAATTCTGAACTAGCGCAGGATCAAATACCTAAGAGGCCAGAAACCTCTGGCCTCTGGCTAACTTTTAAACCAGCTCTATCATCACTTCAGCTTTACTGACTTCAAACTGCTTCGGTTCATCGACATTTAGCGCTGTAACCACACAATCATCAACCACCATAGCGTAACGTTTGGAACGCACACCACCAAAATCGCCAGTCTCCACATCTAAACCAATAGCTTTGGCGAACTTGCCGGCACCGTCTGCTAAAAATACGATATCGCTGGCGTTATGGGCTTTGCCCCAGGCATCCATCACATAAGCATCATTGACTGAAGTACAAATAATACGGTCCACGCCTTTATCAAAAAACTGCTGCGCATGTTCAATAAAACCAGGTAAATGAGCCGCGCTGCAGGTTGGCGTAAAAGCGCCAGGCACTGCAAATAACACCACTTTTTCACCTTTAAAAACTTCCGCCGTGGTCAGGTTGACAGGACCATTGTCGGTTAAACGTGCGAAGGTCACTTCGGGTAAGGTATCGCCAATTTTGATCATAAATTTATCCCTTTTAATCCAGCTAATTCATTTATTAGAGAGCAGCTTTGACATACACATCAAATCTGTTGTTTTTGCCTTCGATTTGCATACTGGGTTTTTGCCCTGCCAAAAACTCTGCATAACCAGGCCGTTTCACTACAACTCTTTTGCTGGCCAGTTGCCAGGCCAGTGGAAATAACGCATCGGCATCCTCATCCGAACCTACCACCTGATGAAAAGCCTGCATTTCTTTTTTCACCAAAGCCGACTTTTCACGGGCCGGAAACATGGGGTCTAAATAGACTACGTCCGGTGAAGGCAATTGAGTTAACGCCTGCTGCGATGGTGCAAACACCAGTTGCATACGTTCAGGTAGCCAATGTGCCAATTCTGGATCTTGCGCTGCACGACGTAAACCATCGGCCAGTAAAGCAGCGACTGCTGGCTGGCGTTCGACTAAAGTCACTTTGGCCCCCAGACTGGCAAGCACTAAGGCATCACGGCCCAAACCTGCTGTTGCATCCACTACTGTTAAACCCGGTTTTTTGGTTAAGCCCACAGCTTTAGCTATGGCTTCGCTTTTGCCACCACCATATTTACGTCTGTGCGTAGCGGCACCACTGGCGAAGTCGACCAGTATATCGCCTTGTTTATTTAACTCTGTGTTGCGTAACACCAAGGCGTCGCCTGTCCAGCATAAATACCAGCCTTCAGGAGATTCAGTGGCCGATAAGCCATAGTTCTGTTGCAGGCTGGCTGCAAGATCGGGCGGGAAATCAGGAGAAACAAAATAACAGGTGCCTGGCATAAGCTCTTAATTCGGGTCAGTTTCAATTAAATTCAGAATTTAATTTTACTCTGACCCGAATTAAAGATCTGCTCTATTTTACAGCTTGCGGATATTATCTGCGCCGTCGCGGTCTATCAGACGGACAAAAGGATCTACACCCACATAAAGCGGTTTCTGATCCAACACCAACTCTATGCTGTTTTCTCCTGTCACCAACTGATGTTTCTTCAGGTAGATCACACCACTTTCACCACTGGTTTGATCCGGGTCGACACTAAATACACCTATGTCGATTTGCTCAGCCAAAGCTTGAGTAGTTTCAGTGCCTTTTTCATCAGCCACTAACTTGTCGGCATGCAGAATCAAATTCAGTTGGAACTTGCCATCGGCCAATTCAGTCACTTTGGCGTCTTTCACCCGTAAATCATATAAGGTGATGTTATTAAACAAGTCGTCAATAAAGGATTTTTCCTCTACTGCAGTGTTCTGGCTTAAATAACTGACCAAATCCAAAGTGGTTGGGAAAGGGTCATTACGGTAACGATAACGTTCGTTAAAGGCTTTTAAGTTAGCATTTAAGCGTTCTTCACCTAAACGGTCTTTAATCGCCATCATCACCACAGAACCTTTTTGGTAATGAATATAACCCTGCCCTTCTGAACGTAATAAGGGTTGTTCGCCTAACCGTTCGCTGGAACGCCCCTGCAGATAGCGGTCTAACTCATACTTCAGAAATTTGCGGATTTTGTCAGCGCCGTATTTTTTCTCCATCACCATCAAAGCAGAATACTGTGACAAGCTTTCTGAAATCACCGCACTACCTTGTACATCAGCAGCGCCGACCTGATGGCCCCACCATTGGTGCGCTACTTCGTGAGCTGTGACGTAGTACACAGGGTCGATATTTTCCGGATCACGCAGGTCGGTAATAAAGCCAATTTGTTCAGAATAAGGCACTGTATTGGCAAAACTCTGGGCAAAACTACGATAACCAGGGAACTCGATAATTCGCAGTTGCTTATGCTGGTAAGGACCAAAAGCTGCTGTGAAGTAGTCTATCGAGTCTTTCACCGACTCAACCATACGCTCGACGTTCCATGGATGGCCTTTGTGGTAATAGACTTCAATAGCCACGCCATTGTGCTGTGCTTTTTTCACTTCATAACGGCCTGAGCTGATGGAATAGAAATTCACCATAGGCTGGTCCATTTTGTAACTGAAGTAATTACGACCATCCTGTTGCCACTGTTTTTGCAGATAACCAGGAGTTAAAGCCACCTGATCGCCTTCGGTGGATATAGTGGCTTCAAACTGAATAAAGTCGCCATCCGGGCCAAAGAAGTTCTGGGTATAAAACTTCGAATCCTCCAGCTTATTGGCGCGCTCGTTTGGTTCCAAATCACGTTTTAAGCGCTCGTGTCTGTCTTGCAGCTCATAACGCTCCTGATAACCAAAACTTGGCAACAACTCCCCGTTGTTAATAAAGGTGCCGTTTTCAACCACTGAGGAATCAAAGCCTGTTTCACGTATTCCTCTGGATTCACGGGTCAGTTCTATCACACCAGACACTAGGGCACCCGGTGCTACCGGAGTACTGAAAGTTAACCATGAAGTACTGTACTTGGCGTCGCGCTCACTTAGGCTGGCACCATCAATGGAGACAGTCATTTGCTTCGTATTCTCAGGCCAGTTCACCAGTAGTTTTTCAACAGGCAACTGCGATTTGTTTTGCCACTGCATTTGCATACGAGCCACAACTTTCTGCTGTGAAGGGAACAGGTCAATCTGCGCATTCACTGCGGTGGTGACTAACACAGGCATAGTGGCGTACTGAATATATTCTTTCTCATACTCAGCCTGTAAATCTGTGGTTTCTTCAGAGGTTATATAGTTATTCAGCAGTATGGTTTGCTGATAGATAAAGGCGCCTGTTCCAACAGCAACCAAGGCAGATACAGCAATGACGGCTTTGCCGGTTTTACCTAAGTGATATCCCAGTTTACTCCAGCGTACTTTCAGGCTTTGCAGCGGGCCTCTGTGGTACAAACCATAACCCAGTACAAATAATACTGTACTGATAGCGCCCCAATACAACATATACACCGAATGAGTGCTTATGCTGTTAGCGTACTGATTTAAATCAGAAAAACCTATGGTTGGTGATGAGCTGAAGTTATACAGGCTATGGCCTAAACCCCAGGACGCCATCACCAGAGTACTTAAGAAATAACCGACAAAAAGCCCCATACCAACAAACTTATTCGGGCTTAACACCTGCAGGAAAAACGCCAGTACAGCACTCATCATAAAAGGTAGCAGGAAGAAAAAGCCTAAGCGGATCAGGTATTGCACCAGTTCAAAGTCTTCAATTCCTTTGATCAACTGGTAACCCATAGTGGTTAAAATACCAAGCACAATCAAAGTCGCCATCACCAGCGCCATGGCCAATAACTTAGCGGTCCAGAAGGTTAAGTTGGGTACTGGCATGGTATCGATAATATCGCCCATACCTGAATTGCGTTCACGCCAAACCACTTCAGCGCTGTAATACACTATGACAATAATCATCAGCAAGCTGACTGAGCCAATGATATGCCCCACCATAGTCTGAGTCAGAGGCCAATTTGAAGTACCGTACCAGCCAAAGTCAGCAAAAAGCGGACCTATCAGCTGAGCAATAGTAATTAGCCCCAAAATAATAAAAGGTGCAGTCAACAACACTTGTTTCACTTCGAACTTTAACCGAACCCAAAATGCAGGCATAAGAGCCGTTGCAGAGGATTTTCTTTGCAAGGTTTCCAGTGACAGTTCTGGTTGTTGCAATGCAGCTTTTTTGGACTTTTTGCTGTCTTTACGATCCAGCGAAGGCAATTTAAATAAACCAGAAAACGCCAGTAAGGCAACAGCGACACCTAGCCATAACAAGCGGTTTTGCAATAACACGCCTTCAAAACCAACCAGCAGGGTGTTTTTCTCCTGAATAGTCCAGTAGCGGGTGACATCGAAAAAGGTGCGTAAACCAAAAGGATCTAGCAAGGCCGCCCAAACCCGGTATTCTGGTAAACGCGCCACTGAGCCCGACACTATATAAAGCACCAGCAGCACCACAGCAATCAGATACAAAGCCATCATGGAGCGGAAACGTGTGGCTATGGCGTAAAACAGAGCCGAGATAATAAATAAGCTTGGAACAGACAGCACCAGATAGTTATAGACATAAGCCCAGAGGTCGGTGGGACCAAAACGGCTGGCATCTACCCATGGCATAAAACTCGCTATCAACATACCCAAAGGCACAGCAACATAGACCAATAACACCACCAGATAACTGCCAAAAAAGCGCCCCAACTGGTAAGAAAAAGCTGATAACGGCTTGCTGTAAATCAGCTCTTCCATCTGATGTTGCTGATTACGTACTGCACTACTGCCGACAAAGTTCACCACCAGAAACATCGCAAATAAGCTTAAGGTGATCAGAGTTTGACCTATGGCATAAGGGCCATTTTTAAAGACTTCGCCCCCACCGCCAATGGTGACATTGTCAGAGGCAACAGATAAAAAGCTGATTAAAAACAGCAGTAAACTAACCACATAAAAAGACGGCTGACGCAGATAATAGCGCAGCTCAAAACGAGTCATTAATCCAAACATAACTTCTCCTAAGCTGCAGCTTGAGCTGAGCGATGATTGGATAAACAGGAGAAGTACACATCTTCAAGGCCTGCTGCTGTTGCAACAAAACCTTCAGGGGCTTGATCTGCAAATACATTCAGCACAGTGCGACCAGCAAATAAACGTTTAGAGATCACAGGCAAAACTTTTTCCAGTTCTACCGCTTCTTGCTGCGACACTGTTTTAGTCCAGATTTGACCACCGACCTGCTGAATTAAATCCAGTGGATTACCTTGCAATAAAATCTGGCCACCAGCGAGCACAGCCATAGCAGGGCAAAGCTCTGCCACGTCATCAACTATGTGAGTAGATAAAATAATGACCTTTTCTTCACCTAAGCTCACCAGCAAGTTATGAAATCTGTTGCGCTCTTCCGGGTCTAAACCTGCAGTGGGTTCGTCAACAATCAATAAATCCGGGTTACCCAACAAAGCCTGAGCTATACCAAACCGCTGGCGCATACCGCCGGAGAAACCACTAACTGCTTTGTCTTTATGCTGAAACAAGTTGGTATGTGCCAACAAACCTTCAACCAATTCCTTACGCTCTTTTTTCTGCGTAAAACCTTTGAGCACGGCCAGATGATCCAATAATTCAAAAGCACTGATACGTGGATACACACTGAAATCCTGTGGCAAATAACCCAGCGTTTTGCGAAGCGCCTGCGGGTCTTTTAATACATCAATGCCATTAAATTCGATGCTGCCGCTGTCGGGTTGTTGCAAGGTAGCGATAGTACGCATTAACGAAGATTTACCAGCACCATTAGGACCTAACAGGCCAAACATACCTTTGCTGATAGATAAATTGACATTATTCAGCGCTTTGACGCCATTGTCGTACGTTTTGGTCAGGCCTTTAATTTCCAGCATTGGATATCTCCTTGTTATAGTCTCTTGTATTGAATACATTAAACTAACATGGAGCTTGTTGATTGGTAACTAATCAATCCATTACAAATAACGCAAAGTTGTAACAAGTTATTAAATTAGGTTTTCATGCCTACATAGTTATCGCCACAGCTGAAGGCGACAACTTTACTGATTTCCTGCAAGCTTAAGCCTGATTCTTGTTGCCATAGATTAAATTGCTGCTGAATTGCTTTTTGGTTTTTCTGACTGGTTAAGCCACCTTCGACTACACCAAAGTTACGCAGATAAGCTTCTAAATCCTGACTGATAATAAAGGTATCTTTGCCCAGCATACGTAAGGCATAAGCTCCGGTATTGCCGCCCAAACGAGAACCGTGTTTTTTCAGGTAACTCCACAAGCCAATGATATCTTCGCCAGGCCACTGGGCTAAGAAGGCACCAAAACTGCCATATTTATCAGCCTCCTGCTGGATCATCAAGGCATTGTCGCGTATCGCAAAAACTTTGGTGGCGTTGCGGATAATACGCGGATCAGTGGCTTTGGCGGCTAACATTTCGTCACTCATCAGCAGCATTTTTTCCGGTTCAAAACCAAAGAAGATCTCTTCAAAACCAGGCCACTTTTTCTCCACCACAGACCAGACAAAACCAGACTGAAAAATCTTTTTGCTGAATTCACTTAAACATTCAGCATCTGTCAGCTGTTGTAACTGAGTAGCAGTGCGGGGTTTTGATAACAAAGCCTGCAAGGCAGCTTTGCCCCCTTTACGCTCTGCGGCACGTTGATAAATCAGTTCAAACTTTTCAACAAAAGCCATCAAGGCCTCTCCTATTCATATTTCCAACTAACTGCAGCTCACGTAGGGGCGTGGGCTTGTCCCCGCCCGCATTCAGCCCTGGCGAGGAGCGAAGTCAACAAAGCTGCAGCTTCAAGTACGAAGGAACTATGCCGCTATGCCCATATGGCGTAATAAAGCCGCATTAGAAGGCTCACGACCACGGAAAGCTTTAAACAATTCCATAGGTTCTGCACTGCCACCTTTTTCTAAAATGCACTGCAGGAAATCCTGGCCCACAGCAGCATTAAAAATCCCTTCTTCTTCAAAGCGGCCAAAAGCATCGGCTGACAAGACTTCAGCCCATAAATAGCTGTAATAACCAGCACCATAACCACCAGCAAAAATATGACTAAACCCATGCTGGAAGCGGTTAAAACGTGGCGGCACTATGACCGAAACTTGCTGGCGCACGTCATCCAGAATATGTTGCACGCGCCCACCTAAAGCCGGGTCGTATTCGGCATGCAAACGGAAATCAAACAAGGCAAATTCCAGCTGACGCACTAAAAACAACGCTGACTGGAAGTTTTTCGCTGCCAGCATTTTATCCAGCATATCCTGCGGCAAAGCTTCACCTGTCTGGTAATGCCCTGAAATTAACGCCAAAGCCTCTGGCTGCCAGCACCAGTTTTCTAAAAACTGACTAGGTAATTCCACAGCATCCCAGGCTACTCCGCTGATACCAGCCACAGCGGAAGCGTCCACTTGCGTCAGCATATGGTGTAAACCATGACCAAACTCATGGAACAAAGTCACGACTTCGTCATGAGTAAATAACGCAGGTTTGCCGCCTACAGGTTTATTAAAGTTACAGGTTAAATAGGCCACAGGGTGTTGCAGGCTGCCATCGGCTTTCCAGCGTCGGCCCTGGCAATCGTCCATCCAGGCTCCACCGCGTTTTTTCGCACGGGCGTATAAGTCCAGATAAAAACTGCCGCGCAGCTCACCTTGAGCGTCAAAAATATCGTAGAAGCTGACATCCGGATGCCAGACATCCACGCCATCACGTTTTCGTACGCTGATACCAAACAATTTACCTAACACACTGAATAACCCCGCCACTACTTTGCTTTCCGGGAAATAAGGTCGCAACGCTTCGTCAGAAATGGAGTATTTCGCTTGTTTTAACTTTTCAGAGTAATAAGTCACGTCCCAGGAACTTAACTCGTCCACACCAAATTCAGCCTTAACAAAAGCTTTGAGCTCGGCCAGATCCTGCAGCGCCTGCGGTTTAGCACGACGGGCTAAATCTGCCAGGAATTCCAGCACTTGTGCCGGGCTTTCTGCCATTTTAGTGGCCAATGATTCTTCTGCAGCGTTATCAAAATCCAGCAACTGCGCCAGTTCATGACGCAGCGCTAAGGTTTCTTCAATAATGGCTGTGTTATCAAATTGACCCGCCGTTGGGCCTTGATCGGAAGCTCGGGTGCAATAGGCCTGATACAACTCAGCACGTAAGTCGCGGTTGTCGGCATAAGTCAAAATGGCGATATAGCTTGGAAATTCAAGCGTAAACACCCAGCCAGATAATTCTTTTTGCGCCGCTGCTTCTGCTGCTGCTAATTTGGCATCTTCCGGCAAACCGGCCAGCATACTTTCATCTTCAATATGTTTAAACCAGGCCTGAGTTGCGTCCAGCGTATTGTTGGAAAAACTCGAGGCTAAGTCGGATGAACGGCTTTGAATTTCGCCATAGCGCTGCTTTTTCTCATCCGACAAACCAATACCGGACAATTTAAAATCCCGTAAGGCGTTTTGAATCACTTTTTGCTGAGCTGTGGTTAAAGTGGCGTATTCAGCGCTTTGCGACAGCTTTAAATAAGCCTGATACAAACCTTCGTGTTGACCGACATAAGTGCTGAAATCTGATAACAGCGGCAGGCAGCTTTCGTAAGCTTCACGTAATTCAGGGCTGTTTTTTACTGAATTTAAATGCGACACAGGCGACCAGAACTTGCCGAGCTCATCACTGTTTTCTTCCAACGCCACAATCAACGATTGCCAGCTTGGGTTTGGCTCTTTCACTACAGCTTCAATATCTGCGGTGCAAGCAGCGATCAGTTGCTCTACACGGGCTTTGATTTGGCTTGGTTCTATTTGACTAAATACAGGTAAGGCTTGGGTCATGGTTTATCTCTTCTGGCCTTTGAAAAAGTGGCGTTTGATTTCACGCTGGCTATAACAGCAGTATTGGGGCTTTTATAACATTCTCAAGCAATTTACTGCAGTGTCAGGCAGATTTATGCCCGGTTTTTGTAAAACGCCTTGAGTTCCACCACAATAGCCTCATATTAAAACCCAACAAAACAACAGCAAGGCTTAGCAACATGACTGAACATTTTGACTATATCGCCATAGGCGGCGGCAGTGGCGGTATTGCCAGCGCCAACAGAGCGGCCAGTCATGGCCAGAAATGCGCCATTATTGAAGCCAAATTTTTAGGCGGTACCTGTGTCAACGTTGGTTGTGTGCCGAAAAAAGCCATGTGGTTTGCCGGTCAAATTGCTGATGCTTTTAAATACGCACCGGATTATGGTTTAGAGGTCGAAATGCCGGCTTTAAATTGGGCCAAATTAGTAGAAAGCCGCGAAGCTTATATCTCCCGCATTCATGGCTCTTACGACAGAGTGCTGGCAAAAAACGGCGTGACAGTGATTCGTGGTTTTGCCCGCTTTGTTGATAAAAACACTGTGGAAGTAGATGGCAAGCTGTATAGCGCTGACCATATTACGATAGCCACTGGTGGTCGCCCTGTGCGCCCTGATTTACCAGGTGCAGAACTTGGTATAGACAGCGATGGTTTTTTTGCCTTACAAAGCCAGCCCAAACGGGTTGCTGTGGTAGGTGCTGGTTATATTGCGGTAGAAATTGCTGGTGTGATGCAAGCTCTTGGCAGTGAAACCCATCTATTAGTGCGTAAAGACAAACCACTGCGTAGCTTCGATACGATGTTATCCGACACTTTAGTCGAGCTGATGGCCAAAGACGGTCCTAAGTTACACAGTCATACCGAAGTGAGCTCTGTTAGCAAAAATGCCGATGGTTCTTTAACTGTAGATTTATCTACCGGCAATAGTTTAACTGTCGACTGTCTGATTTGGGCTATAGGCCGCGAACCAGCCAATGACCAGCTGCAGCTGGAAAAAGCCGGTGTGAAGTTGGATAACGAAGGTTTTATTCCTACAGATGAGTATCAGAATACCAATGTGCCTGGTATTTATGCTGTGGGGGATAACACAGGTCGCTTAGCGTTAACTCCGGTGGCAGTAGCAGCCGGACGTCGTTTGTCCGAGCGGTTATTTAATAACAAGCCAGACAGCAAACTGGACTACAACACAGTGCCAACAGTGGTGTTTTCGCACCCTCCTATCGGCACTATAGGTTTAACCGAAGACGAAGCCCGTCAGCAGTTTGGTGACAACGAGATAAAAGTCTACCGTAGTGAATTTGCCGCTATGTACACAGCTTTAACCCAGCATCGTCAACTGACGCGGATGAAACTGGTCTGTGCCGGCCCTACTGAAAAAGTAGTTGGTTTGCATGTGATAGGTTTTGGTGCTGATGAAATGCTGCAGGGTTTTGGTGTAGCCATCAAAATGGGCGCCACCAAAGCCGACTTTGATAACTGTGTGGCTATACACCCCACTTCTGCCGAAGAGTTCGTTACCATGCGTTGATCAGATTGCTGGGCAGGCTCAGTGCCTGCCCTTGTGACATATTACTTAGCCTCTACCCGGCCATATCGGTCTGAAAACCTGACTATGTCGTCTTCCCCTAAATAAGTGCCGGATTGCACCTCAATCAGCTCCAGCGGGATTTTCCCCGGGTTTTCCAGCGCATGCACAGCTCCTAGCGGAATATACACAGACTGGTTTTCTGACAGCATGGTATCGACACCATCAATGCTGACTAAAGCTGTGCCAGCTACTACTATCCAGTGTTCTGCTCTGTGGTGATGCATTTGCACTGACAGTTTTTGCCCTGGATTGACGGTAATACGTTTCACCTGATAACGCTTACCCTGATCAATAGAGTCATATTTACCCCAGGGTCTGTATACCTCACGGTGGATTTTATGCTCGCTGCGTCCCTGATCTTTCAGCTGCTGCACTATGGATTTGACATCCTGCACCCTGTCTTTGGCCGCCACCAGTACTGCATCTTTGGTTTGCACTACGACAATATTCTGCAGCCCAACTGTGGCCACTAAACCCGTTTCAGCAAATACATAGTTATCTGTGCTGTCGCAACTCAGCACATCGCCTTTATGTACATTACCCTGAGTGTTTTTTTCGGAAATATCCCACAAAGAAGACCAACTGCCGACATCGCTCCAGTTGGCGTCTAACGGCACAACCACAGCAGCTGCGGTTTTTTCCATCACAGCATAGTCAATAGACTCAGACGGACAAGCTAAAAAAGCCTGCTGATTGACGCGGATAAAATCCAAATCGGGATCCACTTCCGCCATAGCTTGCTCACAAGCTGCATAAATATCAGGCCTGTGTTGTTTTAGCTCAGCCAGATAACGGCTGGCTTTAAACAAAAACATACCACTGTTCCAGTAATAGTCACCACTGCTTAGATAGTCTAAAGCGGTTTCAAGCTTAGGCTTTTCAACAAACTGGGCCACCTGATAAGCTTCAGCATCATTTAATGTCTTACACTCTCCTCTTTTGATATAGCCATAGCCTGTTTCAGGCGCTGTGGGCACAATACCAAAAGTGACGAGCTGATCCGCATTGGCAAACTCGGTCGCCGCCACAACAGCCTGCTGAAAGGCATCAACATCTGCAATGACATGATCGGCAGCCAGCACCAACAACAATGGATCCTGACCTTTTTTAATCGCAGTTAAGGCAGCGAGCGCTATAGCAGGAGCAGTATTGCGACCGGCAGGCTCTAAAATAATATTGTTATCGAGCTGATTGATCTGTCTTAGTTGTTCAGCTGCCACAAATCGGTGATCTTCATTACAAATGACTAATGCAGCCTCTGCATTTAGCCCCTGTAAACGCTTCACTGTAGCCTGCAGCATGGTCAATTCAGCATCGAGCTTTAAAAACTGTTTAGGCATTAAATCACGGGACAAAGGCCACAATCTGCTGCCAGAACCGCCTGCCATAATTACAGGTAAAATCATTTTTAATCCTTGTCTGTTCAACTGCCCAGCAGTTATATCTGCGCAATAATGACGGCAGCATAGTTTGAGTAACGCTGAAATTCTGAGAACTAATGTTCAGGTTTTACATCTAAAACGGACTCAGCACGGCAGAAACCACTATTTACGCAACATTATTCGTTTGATAGCTGCTTAATGTTACGTTTAAAATCTGACTACATATATTACACAAAGTGAATGTAGTGTTCAGTGGCTTTTGATTCAAGCCGGAGCAAACCACATACTGACCAACTCAAGCAGTCAGGGATTTGCTTTTCTGAGCTCTTCCATTAAACGCCCTTAAGCACTAGTTTAGCTAGTTGTGACCAGCGTTCTTCCCACAGGTTTAGAAAAAACCTGATTACATATGACAGGAGTTGTTTATGGCGATTAGTGCAGTTTTGCCATTAAAAGCAAGTGGTAGCTACGACGTCAATGATCTGAAGCGGGCTCATATTTTATTTACTTCATTGCAGACCTTTGTAGCTGCCGGAACAATCTCCGAAATTTATGTACTGGTTCCAGCCGCCGAAGTAGAGTTAGTGCAACAGGAATATGCCTGTTGGCAGTCGTTGAATATTAAAGTCATGGCAGAAGATGATTTACTGCCTGAATTTAAAAAGTACCCTAAGATGCGAGGCTGGCGCAAACAACAGCTGTTAAAAATTGCCATAGCCAATCTGATCGAAAATGAATTCTATCTGACGCTTGATGCGGATGTGATTTGCCTGAAACCTTTGGATGAAAGCAAACTTATTATCGATGGCAAAGCCTTACTACAATACGAACAAAGAGCACAGCACCCTAAATGGTGGAAATCCTCTGCCCGTATTTTAAATATGAGTCCGGATGTAGGTCCAAAAGAGTTAGGTATGACGGTCACTCCGGCTTTGATGTCCAGAACCCTAAGCCAAAGGCTGATGATGGAATTATCACCCAACAAAGCAGGTGAAAACTGGGTGGATGCCTTGTGTTCATTGCATGATCCAGCCAATCCTAAAAATTGGTGGATCGGCCGTTTCTTAAAACTGAAATGGACCGAATATTCGCTGTATTACCTGTGTGCGATGAAACTGGGGTTGCTGGAGCAGTACCATGTGATTGCTGGCACAGCCCAGACTCCGGCATTGTTATTGATCCATGACTCACACCCTTATGAATCATGGAACATAGCTGGCAGCTTTGATTTGGCCAACCCCGGGCTGTTTTGTGTGGTCGGAAGCAAAACACGCTTGCCACCGAAAGAAGTCTGGCAGAAGGTAGCGCCTTTTATTCAAGGTTCAGTTACACAGCCTGCGTTTTAAAAAGGACAAAGTCGCTCTTTGACTTGCATTAGTTTTACTCCCGGCTGTACTGAGCTTTTTATTTTGCAGTAGTAAGGCCGGGGGTATTGCAAGACAGCGTGAATATAGTTTAGTTAAAACATCAGTCAGGGAGTTGTTTATGCGTTTTGTTTTACTCTGCCTGCTTTTGATTCAATGCAGCACCTGTCTGGCGGAAAGACCACAAATCAATGTGGGGGCTTCCAATAATTTACCTGCGGATCATCCTGACATTTTATTAATGCGCCAAGCCTATCAACAACTTGGCTATCAAATGAATCTGGTGGTGATGCCATTAGAACGCAGTGCTTACGAGAGTAACAAAGGGCTGATACTGGATGCAGAACTAAGCCGCACAGCAAAAGCAGCCGCCATGCTGCCCAATATGCTTAGAGTAAAAGTCCCTATAGGATATGTACGTATCACAGCATTTAGTCGTGATCCCGCTATTCAGATTAAAAACTGGCAGAGCTTAAAAAACTGGCGGGTGGACGTGTTACGAGGTATTTATCTGGCCAAAATCAATATGAAGCGGCAAAAATACACCGAAGTGAACTCTATATCTCAGGCTCTGCAGCGACTATTATCTGGCCGGACTGATATTGCTGTGCTGTTGGGTGACGAAACTGAATGGCAGTTAAAACTCAAACCCTACCAAGGTATTTACGTTATTTCGCCTGACTTGGCCAAAACCGAAATTTTTCATTATGTGCATGAACGCCATGCGGCTTTAGTTCCACAACTGGAAGCCGCATTGCGCCAGTTAACCCTGAAGGATCAGCGGTAAGACTTAAACCGTGCTGCATCTAATATTGCAAATAAATGCGCGATGCCGCCGATAATTGCAGGGATAATCAACCACCACAGTGCATAACCTACCACTGTGATTGCAAAAAACAGAATAGCTGCCAGCAAACGCCCCTGTAACAACTGACCCAATCCAGGAATAAAAAAACTGCATAATGCGGCTAATACGTTACCGCCTGAGCCCTGTCCTGACATCTACTTTTACTCCCATTTTCTTTTCAACTCAGCTTAAGATAACAAAAGGCTCTGCAAAGTAGCAGACTTTATTTGTCACAAAACATAACAACACCCACTGGCGCATTGCAAAAGCAAAAGGGCGGTAAACCGCCCTTATTGAGTAAGGCTTAATCGCTATTAAAACTCGTAGCGCGCGCTCAAGAACCAACTGCTGACATCATTGGCTTCCAGCTCCAGTTGCTGATAACCCAAGCCGACTTTCCAGTTATCCGACACTCCATAGTTCAGTTGAACACCCAAATACCAGTCTT
>Ga0181595_10002519_pt1 | contig 18238 bp, 22 predicted proteins | sample 041ome_7_FD_145604 | JGI IMG/M metagenome (GOLD analysis project Ga0181595, IMG submission 145604) | Coastal salt marsh microbial communities from the Groves Creek Marsh, Skidaway Island, Georgia - 041401AS metaG (spades assembly) | ecosystem: Environmental > Aquatic > Marine > Intertidal zone...
GCAGCGTGGCCTAAGTCCTTACACCGGAATGTAACAAAATTAGGAGCTATTAAATGGCTGGCATATATAACCTTGATCAGCTTCGCAGTACTGCACCTAAGCACCTACAGGGCGTATCGGACGAGCAATTAATAGTTGAATATAGCAATAGTACTGGCCAAGACCCATACTATGTAGCTGGACTTCTCGGTGTACCCACAGGTGCCAATAAGGGCGATTTCGCTGCTGGTATAAGCTCCGGCACTGACGTACTCCAAAGTCTTGGAATTAGCGCGGTTGCTGGCTTGGCCGATATTGCAGGTGCTGAAGGCGCAGCTGAATCTTTAAGAAAGTCGGCAGAAGCTCAGCAATACGAAGCATACTTAGCAGGTAAGCCCGGCCTAGAGCGTATAGAAGACGTTGAAGGCGTTGGCGACTTTATAGACTACGCGCAATATCAATTAGGTAAGCAAGTGCCTATTATGGCTGGTATTACTGCTGCCCAATTTGTTCCGGGTCTAGGTCAAGCAGCTTCGGCGACTGGGTTAGCTCGTCTGGGTGCGTTGGCACCGAGAGCATTAGGTGGCGCTGGTTTAGAGGCAGGGGCTAGTTTTGCAGCTAGGCGCGCTGCATTAGCACAAGGTGAAGCGTTAGCTAAATCAACAATGGTTGGTTCTGGATTAGGTTTTGGTTCACTGTACGAAGCTTCTGGTGCTGACGGTGACCCTGATCCTTGGGCTGCTCTTGCACTAGCGCCTCTTTATGGTGCTGCTGAAGCTGCTGTACCTGCTGCGCTATCTGGTTCGCTACGCATGAAGACTGGCGGATTTACCGGTAACTTAGTAGATAGAGCGATCAAAGGTTTCGCAACGGCGGGACTAACAGAGGCTGGCACAGAAGTAGTACAAACTGGCATGGAAATTGCGCTAGATGGCACACAGTCGCCAGAAGAAATGCAGTCCGCTTTGTTAAACGCTGCCGTTGCTGGTGGTATTGTCGGTGGAACCATGGGCGGTGCTGGCGGCGCTATCCAGAGAAAGATTCCAAACAACGAACTCGGTGAAAAAGACCTAACCGCGCCAACCACTTTACCACCACCTGCGCCAACTGAACAACTCGAGATGGATGTTAGCGCTCCTATTGTTTCAGAGTACGAGCAGCTAGATGAGACTGGGGCACCTTATCGTGGGTATACACCGCCTAAAGAAGCGGAGCTACAAGAAGAGCCAGCTGTAGTCGCTGATGAATCACAAGCGGCTTTTGACTTTGAAGAAGGGCCACAGCGAGAATTTGCAGCGTCCCAGAATGAAATCTTGCGTCGCGGCGCTGGCTCTAGTCGTGCAAAACGTCGTGCACTCGTTGCAGAAGCTGCAAGGCTAGAAGATCAAGCTGAACGTATTGGTTCGCGAAGACCTAAGAAAATAAAAGGTCAGTCAGAAAAAGCTAAAAGAGCAGCACTGCAAAAGTTAGAAGAGCAACGTCAGGCGCTATCTGACAAGGCATCTGCATTACGTGAGAAGATAGCTTTCATTGACGGTGCGGCAACAGCAAGTGCTAACTTAAAAGCTCTCAAGTCTGCGAACGCTAAAATATCTAAAGACGAGACTGGTTTGCCAGTTATCAACCGAGATCTTACTGAGCAAGAATTACAGGTTTTACAACAAGCAGATCCTACGCTTTACGCTAACGTCCAAAGTATCTTAGCTAAGCAACAAGCCACAGCAGAACAACAAGCTGTAGATTTAGCAGAGACAAAAGCTGAACTAGAAGCTATTGATCAGCCATTGGAAGCGCCAGTCGAAGAAACTGTTACACCGACCGAAGAGGTAATTACCCCAGCAGATGCGGCTTTAGAAGTAGAGGCTACCCAAGAGGCGGATAGTGATACGCTAATCGACGAAAACGAATACGCTGAAATGTCGGCTAAACTCGATAGTCTTAATAAACTGTCGGCGGAAGTACAAGCTCAGCGCGGCGAAGTGCAAGGTCGGGTTAACATGCCTAAAGGTGTTTTAGCCGGTATCGTTCGCATGCTGCGTGATCCCAAGAACGTGCCAGTAGGTGTAGTGTACAAAGAAGGTACTATGGCCCCAGATGCGGAGGCTACAGAGCGGTATCTGCCACAGATGCGCCGCGTCCACACGCTGATGAAACAAATTATTGATCTGTCTCAACAAGCAAACAACTTAGCGGCTAACGTTGATAAGGGTGTTCGCGGAGAGTCAAAAAGATCTGATGATAAGGCTGTTGGCACGCTGGGTCAGTACATATCAGCACGCAAAAAACTTGCCGCTAAAATGGATGAGCTGGTTTCTGTTGCCGGTGGTGCTAAAAACTTAGAGGCTATCATTGCCTTCAGCAAAGTACGTAATGAGAAAAACAGGTCGGCTACAGCTAACGCTAAAAAGTACGAGCAAGCGTCTGCTAGACTAGGAAAAACAGGTAAGCCAATTACTAACCAGCGCGAGTACGAAGAAATAAACGACGTTAACCTGTCTAGCGCGTTTGTCGAGTACAAAAACGGAACCCTAAACGAACTGGATGTAGTTCGTGGCACAGATACTCGTCGTAACTTCTACGAAAGAAAGATGGGCGTAACCTCTCCGCTCACAGAAGCGGACAAAGCTGGCGGTATAGTTGGTATTTTAAAACGCGTAGCGTCGTTTAAGGGAACCTCATCTGCTTATTCCAAGTCACTTCAGCAGCTTATAACCCGCGTATTTACAGAAGAAATCGTTGTTAACGGTAATATCGTGCGTGGCCCTAAAGCTGGCATGGATGTTAAGGTCGAGTTTTTAGAAGATAATCCAGATCAGGCTAACCCAAACTACGATCCTAACTCGAACACGATATACATACACAGAGAAGCATCTCAGGAAGAAATCCTACACGAGACTTTGCACGCTGCACTACAGTGGTATGTATACCAAAACCCTGAATCAGAAAACGTAGCTGCCATTTCAGAAGCTATAGACGATGTCATTGATTTCGTAGATGAAGGCTTTTTGGAAGATTCGCCGCTACCAAGGCAGTACAAGGATAAAGCGCTAGAGGTAGTAAATATACTTCGCGACCTTCGTCAAAGCGGTAATGAGCTAGATGCTGTACTAGAAATGATATCTTACGGCACTACGCTTCGCGAGTTTAGGGAAGTACTAAAAGCAATATCATCAGATCCTAGTGAGCGCGTAGCACCATGGAGAGGTTTACTGCAAGATATATGGGATAGGATGGTTAGCCTGTTCAATGCATTCCTTGGGGTAGAGAATACAGCCGCTAACCGCGTTTTAGAAAATACAGCTGCTCTTCTAGACAAAGCCGCGCTGTCTACTCGTAATCCTACTCCCGTTGGTAATCGCCTCGACATGAGCGTAATTAGCGGTGAATATTCTAGTGATATGAACCCAACCGACTCCGTTGGTAGATCTTTAGGCGACATATACAGAACGGATAAAGGTAAAGACGGTATTGGCAAGTACATGACAACGCAGATACTGTTTGACGCCGTTGGCCTTACAGAGAAGCGCTATGCTGACTTCAAGGAAAGAGTAATTACAGAGAAAGTCCGTGAGTACTCTGACAAGATACGCAAAGACTTCCCTAGAATAGAACGTGCAATTACGTACTTCAACACCAAGTTCAGTGTACCTACAGCCTTACGTGGCATTTTTGATATATACAAAGAGCAACGTAACTCAGTGTATATGGTTACTGAGAGGCTAGCCTCGTATGTAGAGCGCCAATCGCCTGAGAATATTACCGCTTTGATGGATTACTTTAACGGTGATAGCACAAAAATAGATGCCCTACCCAACAGCAGGAATCTAAAACAAGAAGCAGACATTGTTATGGCTGGTATCGAGGAGTATGTAAGTCTTCTACCCGAAGATCTACAACAAGCGTTCGATACTCAAAATTTCACTGACTTTTTGTTGCAAGCTAGTAATGCTAACAATGTAGCAAGTCACTCTATGGGCATGCGCAAGATAGCCGAGCAAATCAAAAATCAGGGCGTTGCGTTCGATGTAGCTGATATTCAAACTAACCGTGACTTGTTTGACGAAGATGTTAACGGCGACTTAGTGCTAGACGGCGAGTTCCACGAAGTTATCGTCAAGCCAGCGCTAGGTAAACCTTACTCGCTTATGGTCAGCAAAGACGTTTATGAGCGTTTGGACGGTAGGCTGCCTATAGTTGATGGTGAGTACAAAGTAGACACCGGTCGCACTTGGACCATGAATCGCTTCGATGGCAAACAGTATAGGTTTAAATCTAAACTGAACTACAAAGAAGCTATGGACGCACAGAAAGCTAAAGAGCTAGCTAATGCTATGCGTAATACTGTAGGTGGTTTAGCTAACTACTATTCATCAAGAAACTTCTTTAACGGCCTAGCCAGCGATGGTGCAATACACAAGGTTGTTTTCGATACTGAGCAGGAAATTAACGACGAATTTGGTACTGACCTTGGCGGCGCGCAACAAGTGCTCGAGATTAAGGATGAGTCTAGTGAGACTAGGAGAGCCACTCGTATGTCTGGTACTTGGGTTAAGATCCCGGACGACGCTGAGCAGTACGGTGCCATAGCTGGCAAGATTATTCACGGCCCTGTGTTCCATGCAATGCGAGACATGGGTAACCGCAAGCCGCTAGTGGATAGCGAAGCTTATAACGCCTCTCTGCGAGTGTTTAAGAAATCTAAGACTATATACAACATTGGTACGCACATAACTAACGTCGCATCAAACGTAACTCTAGCCATGTTGCACGACATACCCCTTACAACGGTGTGGAAAGCTGCGGAGTTGATGTATAAGTATGAAGTTAATTCTGACAGCCTAACCGAAGGTGAGCTGGCTATCATGCGCGCCTTTATGGGCTCTGGAGCTATGCTTGGTAACTACTCTAGCGTCGAAGTTAAGAAAGCTATATACGAAAATATGGCTAAAACTTTGAACGTCAGAGACGAAAACGTTATGACGCGCGTTACAGCGTTCATTAACGCTGAATCTAATAAAGGTAATATAGCCGCGCAGCTAGCACGTCGATCTGGTAAAGCGGCTATGCGTCTGGACGAGGTAGCTACTGAACTTTACGCTGCTGAAGATAACGTCTTCCGCCTAGCTGCATTTGTAAAAGCCGCTGGCGACTCTCAGGCAAAAGCGAATTTAGATGCGCCTACCGATGAGATGTTGCTTGAGGCTGGTCGTTTTGCGCGGCAAGCATTCTTAGACTACGACATCGACGCGCCAGTGGTTAAGTTTATGCGCCAGTCGTTCATGCCATTTATATCTTGGACATATGCTATTACCCCAGTGCTTGGTCGTATAGCCGCTAATCAACCTTGGAAGATAGCTAACGTTCTGACAGCATACGTGCTTATAGACATGCTTACCTCTTCTATGGCTGGTGATGATGACGAGTTACGTGAACTTGGTCCAGAGCGTCTAGATGAGCGTATGTTTGGTTTCGGTCCACGCATGTATATACGCATACCGTTCTTGGGTGATGAACAGAATCCAGTGTACTACCGTCTAGGTGACTATATCCCACTAGCATCTACGGCTAAGGGTTTACCTAATGGATTTGCTGGTCAGGATTGGTGGCCCGGTGGCTTAACTCCCGGAGGCCCATTTGTAAATGCAATCATTGGTATGGTTGCTGGTGTAGATCCATATACAGGCGATTCAATACACGAGCCAACAGACGGCAACTTCGACAAACTAATTAACAACGTTAAGTTTGGGTACGACTTATTCTCTCCGCCTATGGCAAGATCTTCTAACATAGAAAAAGTAGTGGATGCAGCCGAAGGTAAAGTTGGTATAACGGGTAGAGAGCCGGGCGTTTCTAACCTTATTTTCTCAAAAATACTTGGCCTAAAAGGTCTTGATTTTAACGTCGACGAACAGGCGGCATTTAAAGACATAGAGTATAAAGGTGTGATACGCGACTACAAGGCTGCAATATCTAAAGCTAAACGCGAAGAGCTACGTAGAGGATACCCTGACTACGAAGCTTTGGATGCTGAGATAGAGTCACTTACTCAAGAAATGTATGATGAATACAACAGAATCTACAAGATAGAGGAGTAACCATGCCTACTAAGAAAGATCCTAGACTTGAACGAGCTGGCGTTTCGGGTTATAACAAACCTAAGCGCACGCCTAGCCACCCCAAGAAGTCGCACGTTGTAGTAGCGAAAGAGGGTGACAAGGTTAAGACTATCCGCTTCGGAGAGCAGGGCGCGAAAACTGCTGGCAAACCTAAGTCAGGCGAGTCCGATGCAATGAAAAAGAAACGTGCTAGCTTCAAAGCTCGTCACGGTAAGAACATTGCTAAGGGCAAGATGTCAGCAGCTTACTGGGCCAACAAGGAAAAATGGTAATGAGCAAGGGACTATACGCAAACATCCACGCCAAGCGTAAGCGCATTAAAGAAGGTAGTGGAGAGAAGATGCGTAAGCCGGGGTCAAATGGGGCTCCGACCGAAAAAGCGTTCAAACAGTCAGCTAAAACAGCGAGGAAAAAGAAATGACACCGTGCAAAGGATGCCCACACCCAGCTAAGTGTAAGAAAGCAGGGAAGTGCTTGATGAAAGAAAAGAGTATGCCTAAGCGCGGTATGCGAGCTGCAAAAAACAAAAGTAAAAAATAATGCCTGTACACAAAGTAAAAGGCGGGTATAAGTGGGGGAAGAGCGGCAAGGTCTATAAGACTAAAGCCGAAGCTGAGAAACAAGCTAAAGCTATCTACGCTTCCGGTTACAAAAAGCCTAAGAAATAAACTAAATGTCAGCGGTACCTGAGTCTCTTGTAGTTCCATGCAGCTCGTGTGGGGCTATAAGAATATTCTCAAATAAATACAATGCCCGCACAGCACGCAAAAATAAAACTTTGTGTAAAATCTGCGCGATAAAAATAATGAACAATAGTAAGTCATTGTCTTACCACGGTGATGTTCTACTAATGTGGGTTAACCATAAGCGACTTAACGCCAAACGTCGTGGCATAGAGTGGTCACTAACCCCAGAAGCGCTACAACGTGTTTACGACAAACAGGGAAAGGTATGCGCACTGACTAGTCTTCCTATCGGCTGGGGTAAGCACGAACACTCAGCTAAGAAAACAGGGAGAAGAAATACCTATTCGGTATCCATTGATCGTATAGACTCAAACAAGCCATATGTCGAAGAAAACATACAGCTTGTACATAAGCACGTTAATGCTATGAAACAGAAACTTCCAATGAAAGAGTTCGTCCACTTCTGCAAGCTAGTCTACTTAACTAACAAACATCTAGTGGACGATTGATTACTTCATCTTTGCGGATTTAGTGCGGGCGAAAGAGCGATTAGCTGACTTAGACTTTACTCGAAGGTTACTGCGACCATTGCCGCCACCCTTAGCCATAGGGGTTTTGTGATCAACGTCTTTGCCGTCACCCTTCCTGACCTTGCCTTCTTTCTTCATAGTGCTACGAGCCGCGTTACGTGCGGCCCGCTTTTTCTTCTGCTCACCAGAGCTATGATAGTTGTCGTACTCTTTCTTGTAGTTGCGTGGCATTACGCTCCCTCCGCTTGATCTACATTGTTAACGGCGGCTACGAGTTTGTTAGTCTCTTTGCCATCCAGTTCGTCAATTATATCCGCAAACCGTGGATGAGTTAAGTTAACAACTATGCAATATGTCTGCGACGGGTTACGACCTTGGCAGTTCTTAAACATTGTAACCCTTCGGTTATCATCCAGTAGGGCACCCATTGAGGTAAGTTCTCGCAGTACCCGATCCTCTGCGTCATTAGTATCCCGTAGGTACTTCTTAAATATCGCTCTGTTAATGGCTAACAAACTTCCGGGCATCAGCTTCCCATTGCCGTCTGTAACGATCTCTTGGCGCATAACAGCTCTAGATGGCGCTGGCATATGCACTTGAAACTTCTTGTCACCATACTGCTTGTACGCCTCGATACGCTGATCGTTCTTCTCGTGCATGAACTGTCCTATAACGTCTATAGCGTCTACCACCGAAGCCTCACTGCGCTTGCGACTATCGTCTACTACTCTAAGCATGTGGTTTATCGTGTCTTCTATATTAAACGGTAGTAAGCCTAATGCACGCCCGATCTTACCTAAGCCCCAAGAAGCTACAATCATAGACTCGTAGAAACGTTCCTGAGCCTCGAACTCAAACTTAAACGTGCGTACAAAATCTTCTCGTGCTTTCTTCGCCACGTCTTTTGGGCCGCCTAAGTCACACACAGCCTGAGCAATCTCTGGCATAGCGAAGCCGTAGTTTTCTAACAGCAAGTCAATATACTTGTGCGCAATCTTGTACCCATCTTCGTCTAATAGGCTAACAAACCGCCTGTCGTTCTGTGGTAGTTCAAGTACGCGAACGCGCAGCGGATCGCTCTGAGCCTTTGCCTCTGACACTTTATCTAGGACTGAAGTATTCGCTGATACGAACGTTGGCCCTTCCCACGTTGCCGCATCCCTAAGCTGACGAGTCTGCGTAGCACTCTTCTTATCGCGACCCTCACTGAACGAGTAAACAAGATCTGCAACCTCACGTGCATCAATCATTGTGAACTCGTCGATAGTCATTGGTATGTTGTTAAGCGCACCTCTAACCATGAACGTTGCCGTGTTGGTATCTCGTCTAGATGAAAGCAGTGGTTTGGGCTCGCCGAATAGGCTGTTAACTGAAAGCAGTGCCGCAGTCTTACCTGTTGTAGTAAGTGTTGAGTACACCGATATCATACTAGAGCCGTTACCCAAATACTTGGCAAGGATGCCGCTAAGGCCCAATAGTACGCAAGATCGTACTGTTTCAGTGCCGGGGTACTTATCAAGCATTGACATTGCTTCAATAAACTTATCACGCTCACCACTCTGTTTTATATGAACAGAAAGTTGTGCTGCTCCACCAACCAATCGCTTATCATTGTTACCATGTGGCGGATTTATTACTTTGTTACCGCATATGAATGATCCGTCTTCCTGCCAGCCAAATGACCTGTAGTCATAGCCAGTACTTGATTGTTGTTGCACCATAGTTAAGTAGTCCATCAGATATACCCTCAATCTCTCCTGTTGTGCGGATGAACGCACGCAAAATATTTGCAAGTTAGCTAGAAAGTTTGCAAAGTCCTTGCCCACCATAGATATCTTTTCTATTGGGTGGTCTTCTTCTACCCAGCCACGGTCGTTAGGGTAGTGTACTGCCAAAGTAAACGAAGTAGTCTTCGCCTCTCTATCGTAGTATATGCCGCGTATATACATTAGCCTGTCTGATATCAGCTCCATGTCTTTGTATGGGTTGCCGTCATCATCAAACTTCTCTACTTCCTTGTAGAGCTTGCCACCATTTACCTTATAGAAATCTGGTAGCTTTATCTTCTTCTCCGCTGGCATAGGCTCTGGAACACCAGCATCTATATGTACGGGTTCTTGTACAACGATCTGGTCTACACCGCCTAACTGCGCAGGTGATGTCTTGCTGCCTAGATAGGGGCAGCCTTCACAGCCTTTCGGACACAGCTGAGCAAACGTAGAACAGTTAGTCGGCCCAGTGCCTTTGTAGCCTTGGATCTTCTTCATGTTCTCGTCTAGGTCAAACTCTGGGTGCCCACCGGCTAAGTACAGTATGGCTTCCTCTTGATCCTTAGCGAACTTAGCAATGCCCAACGACGCCCGCCACATGGGCTCATCCACTGGATTACCTGCCGCATCTGTAACACCACCAGACTCGATAAGCGCTCGCACCTGATTACAGTGTTCACCGATAGACATTACATCCAGATCACTATCAAGTGGCGTACTAAGTACAGCGTCTAACAATTTGCTCTTGGGCTTGGGCGGTGCAACCTTCAGCGCGTAGTCTTTAACCTTGCCATATAGCATGTAGATGTCATGCGCTTGGCCGTCGTCTACGAGAAGGCTTACTTCTTTCCATGGCTCACGCTTCTTGTGGTAAGTACCCACAGGCCGCAATACCATAGACGGGTCAAAGATCTTAGAAACATCAATCTCAAGGCCGTGTTGCGCTAGTGCGTGACTAAGCGCTGTAGATACTTCTACCCACAGATCTTTCTCAATGTCCTTATCCAGTACCCAGTAAACGTGTGCACCATCACCAGAACCTACGATTAGCGGCTTCGGTAGTTTCAGTTCTTTAACAACACGAACAAGCTCTACTAGCCCGGCTTCCAAAGTAGCGTATGGCTTGCCTTCACCACAGTCTAGATCAAAGCACAGTACGCGGAAGTAAGTAGCGTTAGCTTGGGTTCTACGAATTTTTTGTTTCCCATCGACCTCTTCGATATGGTCTGCAAATGCACCAATGCTGAAGTAAACCGTGGTTGAGGGGTTAGCATCCCATTCTGGGATTATGTCAGCGGCTTCCTGTAGCTCGCTGTACTTGTACGACCCCCTGTTCCAAAAAATTGTGTTACCGTCGCTTTTCTTATCTAGTGTTGTTATTACTATTTCGTCTTGTCTTGGACAGACGCGCGTAAGAAAATTAAGTATATCCACAATTTGTCCTCTGGTTAAAAGCCCCCCGAAGGGGGCACGTATCTAGTCGAAGAGACTGTCTAGCTTAGCGGCCAGTTCATCTGATGCCTTCACAGGTTCTACCTTCGGCTTCTCTGTGTTCTTGGCAACGACTGGTTCTTCTTCATACGCTGATGCTTCGTCATCTTCTGGGTTTGGCTTAGGTGCTTCTAGCTTGGCTTTCTGCTCAGGTGCCGCCAGTGCAGTAGTGTTTGCAGTGGGGTCTAGCAATCGTATAGCTACCTTAGTCTCGTCAGATTCGAGCAAATTCTCAACCACAGGTATCGCCTTTTCTGTGATGAAGTCTTTCTGCTTGAATACAAGTTTAGGATAACTCGCATTGTCGTCAAAGCCAAGCTCGGTGATTACTTCTTCTGGTCCGATGCCGTAGTTAGACAGGTCAGCGAAGTACTCACGTAACGCTTTCATACCAGACACAGGAATGGTTAGGCTGTACACCTTGCTTGGGTCAGCCGCAGCTACAACGGCTAGATGGCGTTGATCCGCACACATCTTAGACTTAGCACCAGATGGCAGTACTTTTGAGCCGAGGACGTTGTGTGGGCAACTAGCGCAATTACTGCACACTGGACTTTCTACAGACGAGTGAGGAGCAACGCCATCATTCGAGAAGCAGTCAGGACGCTGATTCTCTGCCGACTGGTCAAAGGCGCGACCGTAAAATACCTTGGATACTTTAGGGTTAACGCCTACAACGATAACATCAAGTGTAGTACCAACGGTACTTTCTACGCCACCCTCTACTAAGCGGAATCGCCCAGCACGAGTGCTAATACGCGGCAATGAAACGCCTTGTTGGTTACCTACGATAGACGAAGCGAGTGTGTTCGTCTTGTTCTTTTTACGCTCAGCAATACGCGCAGCGATGTGAGCAGGTACATTCATAGTAGTCATAGACTTATCCTCATTTAGATTTACGGAAATTAAACACATTTACAGAGCTGTAGTTGACCCCGGGTGGTGGAGCGCCTTCAGCCTCGATATAGCTTTTTACAGCAACCTTCGATGCACGCGCTTCTAGTAAGTCCCAAGCATCGTTATCCTTGCAGAACGCAAAGAAATCTTCACGCGACCCGACAGTTGCCGAGTGGTGCGTTGACCAGTATGCGGTGCCAGCAGAAGTCTTGATGGACGATAAACCATCCTCTTGTGCCTTAGCCGTAAACCAGTTTTCAAGTGTTACTAGTTTCTCTTTCACTGCCGCTTTCTGTTCCTTGTATGCTCGCTCGATTTCGTCTAGCTCACGGCGAACTTTAAGGTAGCGGTCAGCTGCCTGTTCATAGTTCATAGTAGTCTCCTAGTTTATATCGTCGTTGTTTATTCCACGCACCAAGTCTAAGAACTCGGCTAGCGTGCTTTGCTTCGCTCGGAGACGACGATAAAGCTCCGCTTCGAATTTGGTTGAGTAAATGTGCCATACAGTAGTTTTGCCTTCCGTACTCAAACGTCTGATTCGGGCATTAGCCTGTTCATACTGTTCGAGAGAGTAGATCGGAGCGTACCAAATAATGTCTTTTGCTCGTGTCAGTGTCAGACCGTGAGCCGCAACCTTTGGGTGTGCAATTAATACTTTATGCTTATCTGTGTGCTGGAAGTTGTAAAATATCTCGTCGCGTTCTTTCTTGCCAACGTCACCGTTTACTAACGCGCAATCGTATTTATCTTTTTCCAGTTTCTCTATAAGCCATTTCTGCACGCCTTTCAGGGGCACAAAGACGATTACCTTATCTCCAATCTCGTCTAATAATTCAGTAAGGGTATTATACCTGTGAGCGCAGTCTATGGCAATTGTACTGTCCTCGCTATAGACAACACCACAACATATCTGCAACAGCTTGGACAACATCACGGCTGTGTTGGTAGCGGTCACTTGGCCTTCCGCAAACGTAGTCACCGCTTTGTCCTGCATATCCTTAAACGCTTTCTGTTGCTGTGGCGTCAGCTCGGTCTTTCGCCCTACAAAGTTTGTGTCTGGTAGATCCTTACACTCATCTAAGCTAAACCGAATCGACGGCTGCAATACTTTCTTGCACGTAGTCAGCGCATCCTCGCGCGGTATCCACTTAAACTGCGTTACTTTCTTCATCACAGTATCTTTAAACGCTGTGTAGCTTCTTGCTACAGTAGGCGACTCAACCAGCCTCGCTAGTGTCCAAGCGTCAGCAGGCGACTGCGATATCGGCGTACCAGTTAGCAACCATAGCCACGGCTTGTGGGCGTTCATCCACTTACTAAATATTTTGTAACGTTGCGACGACGGTGTCTTAAGTGCTGTAGCTTCGTCGTAGATAACAACGTCAAAGTCATTCAGTTCGCCAGCCAAACCAGTGAAGCCGTCGTGGTTGATAATAAGATACTGTAATCCCGGCTTGTTAATTAGCTCTAATCTTTTCTTCCTAGTTCCTACGCATAGCTCGAACTGTCTGTGTGGCATGTGGTGCCGTATCTCAGAACCCCATACAGGTTTCAGTGTCGACAGCGGAGCTATGATCAATACCCTCTTAGCCACACCCATAGTTATCAAAAAGTCCGCCGCCCACAAAGAACTAATGGACTTGCCAGTACCCGGAGCATTCAGGCACAGCGCACGTCTGTGTGTAGTCAAGAACGCGGCTGTATCTATCTGGTGCTCCATCGGTGCGAATCTTGCTGGCCAGCTATAATAGTGGCGTATAGGCTCGGGTATGCTAAAGCCCATGTTCTTAAGCACGATCGATTCTTCTACGCCGTACTTAACAGCCAGTAGTTCTTTACCATCGTGGGTAAACTTTTTCGCGTGTGGTATAAATTTTGCTACAGAGTCGTTAAGTGAGCTATCAAGAATAAGCTGCTGCTTATCAGGTACTACAAGCATAACGCGGCCCACGCTCTAAATTCACTAGCCCACTGATCGCAGTTAGTATTACGCACTATCCACACCTTAGATCCTGCCCTAGTTAAGTGGTGTATCTCACGCACTTGGTTGTTGGTAGGTTGGTTAGTGCCGAACTTAGTTTCTATAGCGAACGGATAGCCATTGATAACCCCAAGAAAATCAGGAATCCCACTCCGACCATAGCCATTAGCAGGTGGCATAAAAAACCATACTTTATCAGCGTCGTAGCTACTGATGATCTTCTTAACATACTTTTTGACGTCGCCTTCATTCTTCATCTTCTACCTCGTAATCTAGCATCTGGGCATATATCTTTGGCAGGACACCAAGGACATAGTCCAGATGGCTTAGATTCAAAAACTCCAAGTTCAATAGTCTCATGCACTTTTTCAAATCTAGGTTTGAGTCCAGTCCACAGTTCTTTTAAGTAAGCTCTTCTATAGACTGCTTCAGTTGTTTCATCAAATTTGAGCCAAATGAAGCTAGTCTTGACCTCTTCCACCTCTGGGAAATGGAAGAACACCATAGCTGCAAACAGCTGTAACTGAGTCGGGTTATCCTTGACTTTACCAGTCTTGTAGTCAAGGCAGTAAGCCCTTTTCCCATCCACCACAAGCACGTCAGCAATACTACGTATATAAACGCTGGGATCAAACCAGTCACAAGGATTGCAACTTTCATCCACTGCCATCTGGTATTCAAAGTATTTGTCTCCATGTTTACTCCTTATTGTGTCAACAAGTGAGCCCCACCTTTTTAGGGTTTGTCTACCTTCTAGTGATAGCTCTTCTTCATTAAGTTCACCTTTGCCATACAGCTCGAGTACTTCGTGTACCCTGTTGCCGTAGGCGCTGGCTTCGCCGCCCATGTCCTGCACGGACTTAGTAACATACAAGTAATCAAATTTAGATTCACACTGCTCGAACGTACTGAGTCGACTATACGACAGGCCCATGCTTGACATCAACTACCTCATCTATTTTGCTTCACCATAAGAGTCTCCCACTTCAGTTTCGCACGCGACGGGTATATGACCTCTGCACCACTGGGGTGTCATGTTTAAACATTCTTCCATATACGCTCGCGCTTCATCTAACTTATCCTCTGGCACTACACAGACAGCTTCGTCATGTACTGATAAAACAACAGGATATAAGTGGTTGATACGAGCAGTTTGCCACATAACGATCTTCATTGCAGCATGTTGGCACAAGTTTTCTACAACCTTTGGACCATAGATGCGGACACGCTGTCTGCCCATCTGATAAGTCCACTCGTCTTCGTCGTACTGCAAGTCGTAGTAAACAACACCGGGTTCGCCGGGTCTACCGAATCCAGACTTCTGAGTGATAAACCACCCATGCTCGTCTACGGGTATCCAGTTACAGCCGTTAGCTATGTCTGGCAATATAACATCCTGACATTTGCGCCACATCTCTACAACTTTGTAATGCACGCTACGGTATATATCTACTACTTCGTGTGCTCTGTCCAAAGTGATTGGCTCTACGCCATCTTGGTACACTGACGCCTGCCGCACCATCTCTTGGAACCGTGGCGCACCTGCACCGTACTGTAGACCTAGCATAGCCGTCTTACCTAAGAACCGCTCAGCCTTGTCGGCCTTGGTTATCTGTCGCCCGAACAGTTTGGTAGCGAAGTCGCAGTACATGTCTACGCCAGCCTCTAACTTCGTGACCACGTCGTCTTGCCCTGCTAGTGCCATTACCGTACGTAGCTCGATATTAGACGAGTCACCTACCAGCACCTTGTGCCCTGCCGGAGCACGTAGCGCTTTACGTAAGCCTGCACTAACACCACGAGCAGGTAGGTTCTGCCAGTTTACTTTGTTGCCACCACTGTACCGGCCAGTCGTCTTGGCACCCCAGAAGTTAAGGTACACAGGCAACGGACCACGCTTAGCCATCTCATAGAACCGCAGTGCCCTAGTCTCAGCGATAGTGGTCTTAGCACCTAGCCTAGCCGCAACTAAAGCCTGAACATCTGAGTCTTCATGCTCCATAAGGTTAGTGAAGTCCTTGTCTGTCTTAGCAAAAGCGTAGGTTTCCTTGCCCGTGCGTAGGCTTATCTTCTTGGGCGGTGTAACACCCAGTGCTTCAAGTCTTGCAGCGAACTTATTGGCAGACATAAGCTCGTCACGATTAAGCTCAGCCAGTGCCATCAGACCTTCTTTGCGTGCGACCTCGTCTTCGTACAGCTTCCACATCATGGCTTCGTCACCCACTAGCTTGGGCTCGGTAAACATACGCACCGTCATATCAATCAACTTAATCTCGAGTGGTGGAGTCCGCTCTTCTAGCTTCTCACCTATCTGCTTACACAGCCACGTGTCGTGCTCACAGTACTCGATGTACTCTTGCAGTATTTCTGGGTCTTCTAGGAAATCTTCTAGCGTCTTACCCATAGCGTTGTGCACTGCCGTACCCTTATCAGGTAGCTTGAAGTGCTTCGCCATGTTGGCCAGCGAATGTGATACCTTGTTAGGGTAATGCATGCGTGACAGAGACGCTGTGTCTATCCACAGTTTAGGGCGTATCCCATACCTAAAAGCAAGGATGTAACCATCGAAGAGCACGTTGTGTGCACGTACAGCAGTGTTAGACCAATCGCAATAAGAAGTAAGCGCTTCGCGTATTTCATCGTCGCTCCCCATAATTATTTGTTTGTTCTCGTGCTCATCCATCAAGCACACCATGATAGTTTGGAACCTGTCATCCATGACATAGGCGTCCGTTTGCATCTTACTCAGTGAGAAATCTTTGTCGTAGTAAGTCTCAAAGTCGAGGGTTATTATCCTCATCTTTCTTCTCCTTGTTATCCCCTTTCTTACCGAATATCCGGTCAAATGCATCGTCGAATTTTTCTTTGTCTACGTACCGTGGTGTGTCACCTTTGCCGTACGTTGTTCTACGCATCGACTGCTTGCCCTGTGGTCTTCTGTAGTTCATGATATTTTTCCTTTAGTTGTTCATGGTTAGCTTCTAGTAGAATATATTTATTCTCTAGGCTAACTAGGCTTTTGTATAAACCCTTAAGCGATTCATGCAATTCCATAAGCATGTATTCAGAAATTCCATGGTTAGTTCCCATAATTGTACACAGGTAATCAAGCAAATCCTGTGTGTCTTCAAATACAGTAGATCTTCTTTTAAATGTCATCTTCTTTTGCTCCTACGCAAACTTCATATTCAGCCTTACAGTCGACACATGTATAAAAAGTAACCAACTCAAATGCAGGGTAACCAACATCCTCTCCATCGAAGTCGCTCTGCCAAATTACATCTCCCCGACAAATAAAACATTCCATTACAACGTCTCCAAATACCGCTCAAGGTCGCCGAAGCCACCAATATAAATACCACCGTGAAATACCTGTGGCACAGATTTCCATTCAGGATCTCTCCATTCTGGGCGTTCACCTACATCAAGGTACACAACTTCATACCCATGCTTTTTTAACAGCCTCGTTGCCTCGTGGCAGTAAGGGCAGCTCTCTTTTCCATAAACAAAAAACATCACTCACTCTCCCTATTAGACGCACACTCATTACCAATCAGACGCACTTTTATACCCACCTACCTCGCACTATAGCCTCAGCTGGTGAGCTAACCCGCACCTCTCTTAGTACTGGCTTTCGTTTACGTTTGGTACACCCGCATGACTTACGACGCTTTATTTGGCTAGACACTACCAACAAGTCAGATCCACAATGTTTGCATTCCGCATGCCACATATGTTCTTTCTTACTTTGGTTATAGTGACTAAGTTCTTTAACAATTATGTTATCAGTTTCTTCACCTTTGCGTATCCTATGACGCGTTCCCGGTTTCATTGGCATCTAAACAATCCCCATACCTCGTTAATCTTTCAATCTCTGCATCTGCATAGAACTTAATCTTCTTGGCGTCACGCAGCATCTCGCTGTGGCTTACCTCACCGTAGCGATAACACGCTCTGAATATCTCGCCTATTTGTGCGTTCATATTCTTGTAGCTAATCAAGTCCTGTAGTTGAGTTACATGTTCCGGCACGATGTAGTACACAGCACTACTGCCGTCTGATTTGTGCTTCATATAGTCTCCTAGTGTAGCTTTATGTCGTTAAACATCATATTGAGTTCTGTGTTCTCAAGTACAAACATAAGCACGTTATACACGTCTTCTGGCGTCATGGGCTCGTCTGTGTAATTTTCATCTACTACATCCATGACTATCCTAAAGTACTCTAGAACAGCTTGGTCTACCGTTTTTCTTACCTGATCTTCATACGCTTCTAAAGGGTTGTACATGGTTACTAAGCTCCACTAAAATTTTTTCTACCGCAAGATTAGCTTTCTTCTTAGCATCCAATAAGTCCTTGCCGTACACGATCCACTTACGTCCGTAGTTCATGCCGTAAATGGTAACACCACCATCGAATTCGTCCACAATTTTTGGTATTAGAATTTCGGATTGTACGTCAGCATGCATACCGTTTCTCCTTTATGTACTACTTCATACTCCTTGCCAATCTTAGTGGCACCCCGCACTTTCATTTCCTGTAACACTACAGTAAGCGACCGACCCAGCGTAGAAAGGTAAACGATGTTAGACGCATCATCTACGCTGAGCCAGTCCGCATCGACTTCTAGGCTTACACCTAGCTCTTCGAAGCCACGCACTAACTTACTCTCCAATCGAATAAGCCGTGTGCGTATATCCCTGTACTGACTATCGCTGCTAGTGTACTGCTTAGATTTCAACATTTGCTACTACTCCAAATGGTACGTTTATTTTCTGGTGGAGCCCTG
>Ga0181595_10002524_pt1 | contig 18219 bp, 11 predicted proteins | sample 041ome_7_FD_145604 | JGI IMG/M metagenome (GOLD analysis project Ga0181595, IMG submission 145604) | Coastal salt marsh microbial communities from the Groves Creek Marsh, Skidaway Island, Georgia - 041401AS metaG (spades assembly) | ecosystem: Environmental > Aquatic > Marine > Intertidal zone...
CAGACTTTGATGGCAGTGTGTCTTTTGGTGATAAATTTGATATAGGTTCTTCGGTATTTGGTGTGATGGCTGGCGTCAGTTACGACAGATCCACCCAAAACATTGAAGAGCAGGAACGTTACTTCTCTGTATCAGGTGACGATTTAGTACCACTGAATATCTATGATGATATTAAGGGCACTGAACATCAGGTGAAACTATCTGGCATGCTGAACTTTGGTTTGGAGCTGGATGAAAACCACCGTCTAGAGACTGCTTCTATTTATCTGCGTGATACCAAAGATGAAGTCAAAATCAAAAACGGTGACAGTATAGAGACGGTCAACGAAGCTGACCGTTACAACACTGATACCTCTTTGCGTTACGAAGAACGTTCTATGTTCAGTAACCAAATTCGTGGTCGTCACAATTTGCCATGGTTGTACGATATCAGTGTTGACTGGCAATACACTGACGCCAAAGCAGAGCGCGACGCTCCGGGCGAAATCGAATACCGTTACGTCAATGAGCTTCAGGCAGATGGCTCTTTTACCTCTTTCTTGCGTCGTAACCAGAATGCTGTGAACTACAGCTTCGGTAAAATGGAAGATGACACTGAAAACGGCAGCTGGAATGCCAAACTTCCAGTCACCTTAGGCAAAGCCGAGATAGTGTTAAACGGCGGTTACTCCTATTTTGAAAGGACCCGTGAGTCTGAAACTAACCTGTTTAATTTCAGTACTGTCGGCTACAGCCTGGATCAGCTGAGTCAGAAGTTTTCAGATATATTCTCAGATGAAAGCATCCTTAATACAGCAAATGGTTTCCAGATTTCCAACGTCACCACTCAGGCAGATGACTACATAGCAGCACAAATAATTGATGCCGCCTATGTCGGCATGGAAATGAACTATGACTACCTGTATCGCTTAAACTTTGGTGTACGCTACGAGGATTTCCGTCAGATTTCTATTCCGCTTAATGCAGATGGCGAAATCAGCGGTAATATCGAAGAGTTCCCATTGCAGGAAGATGGTTTTTATCCATCTATGTCCTTTACCTGGTTTGTCAGTGAAGAGTTACAAGCACGTTTTGGCTACAGCAGCACTGTGGTTCGCCCTGACTTACGTGAAGTCACACCTGTACTCTTTATCGACCCTCTGACCGATTTCAAAGTGACGGGTTTCTCTGGTCTGCAAAGCACAGATGTGACCAGTTACGATGCCCGTTTGGAATGGTATTACGATGAAAGTAACTACAGTGTAGGTGTGTTCTATAAAGATCTGGAAAACCCTATAGAATCTATTGAGCTTTCAGGTTCAGATGGTAACTTGTTGATGTCATTCCGTAACGCCGACGCTGGTGAAGTCTATGGTCTGGAAGCGGAATTCCTGCAACAGCTGAATATGTTTGAAGGTGAAAGCTACCAATGGATGGATAACTTCTTTGTTGCTGGTAACTTCACCTACAGCGAGTCTGAAATTACGATCCAGCAATTTGCCGGTACCAACCTGACAAACCTGAAACGTCCGTTAAGTGGTCACTCGAAGCACGTAGTCAACTTCCAGTTAGGCTTTGATTCAGATAATGATCAGCATAACGCGACTCTGACTTACAACGTGTTTGGGAAACGTATTGCCTTTGCCGGTGTAAACGACAAAGACGACGCCTACGAGCAGCCGTTTAACTCCTTAGACTTTGTCTACTCCTACACGCCGTTTGAATCAACTTCAGTCAAACTGTCGATGAAAAACCTGCTGGACGAAGATGTGGAAATCATGCAACAAGGTGAGTTGTTACAACGCCGTGTTGAAGGCCAAAGCTATGGTTTAAGCTTCAGCTACAAATACTAAGTTCGTATATTTATTCAGGGGTCAGAACTTTAGTTCTGACCCTTTTTTTATTTTTTAGTGCATCAACTTTTCTATAGCTTCAGGCTTATTATGAATAGCAAACTTATCCACTAAAGTGGCGCTGGCATGATTCAACCCTATAACCTCAGCTTCAATCCCTGCCTTTCGGAATTTTAATATCACTTTATCCAGCGAACTGACGGCTGTAATATCCCAAAAATGCGCATGGGTTAAATCAATCTGCACAGCACGCAGTGACTCCTTAAAATCAAAAGCCGCCACAAAAGGCTCAGCAGAGGTGAAAAACACCTGCCCTGTCACCAGATAACGGCGACTACTGCCATCGGCTGAGAGTTCAGACTGAATCGCCAATAACTGCCCTACTTTGTTGGCGAAAAACAACGCACTCATCAGTACACCGACAAAAACGCCGTACGCCAGATTGTGAGTAAAAACCACTACCAGCACAGTCACAATCATCACCAGGCTCGAGCTTTTAGGATTGGTTTTTAGATCCCAAACAGACTGCCAATTAAAGGTGCCGATAGACACCATAATCATTACTGCAACTAAAGCAGCCATAGGGATCATGCCCACCCATTCCCCTAAAAACACGGCAAAAATAAGCAGCAGGATACCAGCTAACAAGGTTGATAAACGGGTGCGACCACCGGATTTGACGTTAATCACCGACTGGCCAATCATGGCACAGCCTGCCATACCGCCTAATAAACCTGACCCTATATTTGCGATACCCTGCCCTATGCATTCGCGGTTCTTATTACTGTTGCTATCGGTCATGTCATCAACAATAGTAGCCGTCATTAACGACTCCAGAATACCGACCAGCGCCAGGCCTAAGGCATAAGGAAAAATAATCTGCAGGGTGTCCATCGTCAGCGGCACATCAGGCCATAAGAAGATCGGCAGGCTATCCGGCAAAGCGCCCATGTCCGATACAGTGCGCACATCAATCTGGAAATACAAAGCGATGGATGTCAGCACCACAATACAAACCAAAGGCGAAGGCACTGTTTTTGTGACATAAGGAAACAAATAAATAATAGCTAAACCCGCAGCCGTCATAGCGTAGACATGCCAGGTCACGTTGGTCAATTCAGGCAGTTGCGCCATAAATATCAATATAGCTAAGGCATTGACAAAACCAGTCACCACAGAGCGGGATACAAAACGCATCAGCTCACCCAGTTTGCATAACCCAAACAGAATTTGCAGTACACCGGTTAATAAAGTGGCCAATAACAAATACTGTAAACCATGCTCTTTGACTAAGGTGATCATCAATAGCGCCATAGCGCCTGTGGCAGCTGAAATCATCGCAGGACGGCCACCGGCAAAAGCAGTGATCACAGCAATAGCAAAAGAAGCGTACAAACCCACTTTAGGGTCGACACCTGCAATGATTGAAAAAGCTATAGCTTCAGGAATAAGCGCCAAAGCCACCACTATGGCAGATAACACATCGCCACGAACATTGGACAGCCAATGCTGCCTTATCGATTGAAACATCAGGAATTCCTTGAGAACAGAGCATTTTAAAAAATAATTTTCAGGCATGAGCGTAGTCACACCTTTGCTAGTATTTGCATTTTTAGCGAAGGAAAAGGCAGTACGCACTCAATAGGCGGCAAAGTATTTCGCCTCAAATAACGGAAACAACAGCAAAAACGACGGGCAGTATAACGCAAAGGTCTGTTTGAAAAAACCACAGACTCCGTAGCTGCTTTCTCTGTTACAGTAGTTCATCATTTTTCCATAGCATCGGAGGCTTTGATGTATCAGCTTTATATCGCCAATAAAAACTACTCGTCCTGGTCATTAAGGCCCTGGCTGTTAATGCACACTTTAGCTATTCCTTTTGAAGAAAAGCAGGTGCTGTTTCAGTCCAATGACAACAGTGTGCAATTTAAGACTTTTGCCCCCAATGCCAAAGTCCCATGCTTGCATCATGACAATTGGGTGGTTTGGGATTCGCTGGCTATTGTCGAATATTTAGCGGAGCGTCATGCCGGCGTCTGGCCTGAGGACAATAAAGCGCGCAGCTGGGCTCGTTCTGCAGCAGCGGAAATGCATTCAGGATGCAGCGCACTTCGAAGCTATTGCCCTTTTCATGCCGGAGGTCGTTTTGACAAAACCCCACTGCCCGACACTGTACTGGCTGAGTTAAAACGTCTTGAGCAGCTATGGCAGGAAGGACTACAACGTTTTGGTGGGCCTTATCTGGCTGGTACTCATTTTACCGCTGTCGATGCCTTTTATGCCCCTGTGTTGTTTCGTATGCAAAGTTACCAGTTGCCTTTGGCATCCAGCCTCTTGCCTTACTTCGAACTGATGATGAAGTTACCAGCCATGCAACTCTGGTATCAACAGGCGCTGGCAGAACCCTTTTGGGATGACGAACACGAAATCGCCGCCCTGGGCTCTGGCAGGCTGATTGCCGATCACAGGCCAGGCTCAGCTAACTCGTCTGATGTCGGATAAAAATGCGCACCAGAGCCTTTTGCCGCCAGCTTATCTTGTGGGTTACGTAAGGGGCAATGCGCCATAGATAAACAACCACAGCCTATACACATGCTCAATTGATCGCGTAAATCAGTCAGTTGAGCTATACGTAAATCCAGCTCCACTTTCCACTGCTCCGACATCTGCTGCCAGTCTCGCTGATCTGCATTTTGCCCTGGCGGCAATACGGCAAGCGCTTTGCCTATTTGCTCCAGCGGAATACCGGTGCGCTGCGCCACTTTAATGATGGCCACCCGTCTTAATACATCACGGGAATAACGCCGCTGATTACCAGCATTACGCTGGCTGTAAATCAGCCCCTTTTGTTCATAAAAATGCAAAGTGGCCACAGAGACACCGCTGCGTTTAGCGACTTCCCCCACGGACAATACCGCTTTTTTTGCATCGCATTTTAAAGACATAAAAAACACTTGACCTCAACCTTACCTGAGGTTTTAGCATAACCGCAATTTCAGCCACAGGGGAAGTTTTATGTTGGAACAAGCGGTATATGCGATAGACCTGAGTTGTAAGTCTGAACAAGACTGTGCACAGCAGTTATTACATCGTTTGCAGCGCGCGATCAATCAACGTAACTGGTCATTATTCAGTGAATGTTTTACCCCCGATGCGCTGCTGGTTAATTTATTGGGTCAACGCCTGAGCGGGCGGGCTGAACTCAAATCTTATCTGCAGCAGTTAATGGAACTTCATCAGGACAGAGTCTGGGTGTATCAATTACTGCATTTACAACAGCTGGATCTGGACACTTTTTTAATCAATGCAGAGCAGCGCTGGCAGCATAAAGAAGGGCAACACAAAGTGGGCTTATGCAGTACTCCACTGTATGTCGTAAAACGACAAGCTCGCCAGTGGCAAATCTGTGCAGGAAATATGCTTTAAATAGCAGTATGAGCCCAGCGTTTCAACGCTTTGCCCACAACCCCTTGTTGTTGCATCAAACCAAAGTGTTTTTGGATCTGTTGCACCAGCAATGGGTTAGTGGGGTTGAGCGCACAATACACTTCCGCAGGCTCAGCCCAGAGTGGATCAACACTCAGTTTGGAACTATCAAAATGTTGCTGGTAATGGCCATAACTTAAATCAACTGTCATGACCAAATCGAGGCGCCCCTGCTCCAGACGCTGAATGTTTTTTTCCAAAGATTCGGCGTCATCACGCACTGCAGCATTGGTTTCAAACAACGGCTGTAGCTCAGGGTATGAAAAACCTCTGGTGGTGCCTATTCGTTTACCAAACAGGTCTTGATTAGAGCGTACCGGACTATTGTCAGCACGACGAACCATGTATTGGCGGGTATGAAACAACACAGGAGTCCAGCTCAGTTTATAGCTCGCAGGAACCCATTGCGGATTTAAAAAACAACTGATATCTGCTTTGTCTGTCACCAGCCATTCCACCACACGCCCTCTGGGCAAGTTCAGATACTGCACTGGTTTATTTAGTCTGAGGGCAAGTGCGTCCAGTAAGTCTTTGGCAATACCATCGACCAGACGTTGTTGTGGATCAAAAATAGCGTAAGGCGCGGTATTGGTTTGACTGACCACAGCGCGTAACGGCTCCGCCGACAACAACAGAGTAGGTAACAACGCGAACAAAGACCACCACTTGCACATCAGAGCTTACTCTATTATCTGCTTCGGCTTTGTATTCATCATAACTAAGCATTTGTGATTTAAATAGTCACTTAACGCTCAAAGCCGGGATTTTATCTCAGTCATGCTTCAGACATAAAAAAGGCAGCGTAAAAGCTGCCTGTTTTTCACATGATGAGGATCAGAACTTATGCTCTATACCTACAGCAAGATAATCACTGTCCACTTTGCTATCGAAATCAAAGCTGCTGTACCAGCCAAACAACTTGGTATTTTTACCTAATTTGTAGTCTGCACCAGCAGAAATACCATTGTCATCTTCTAACGTCTGGTATTGAGTTTTAAATTCCCAGTTGTTCAGTGGATAAGCCAGGCTAGCCATATAACCATCAGACTTTTCGCCTGTTGCCACTGCTTCCTGCTGTTGTACCATTGCACCTAGTTTAAAGTCTGCCACTTTAAACTGCACTGTAGCACGGCTGGCATCATAGCCTTTCATGTCGCTGTCCATGGCGATTGATGCATACCAGTCAGACTCTTTTAAACTTTCGTCACCATAAACAACAGCATAAGACTGAGCGCTTTTAGCGTCAGCGTCATCTTCCATCACATGAGTCAGCAATAACTTAAAGCCCTGAAAAGAAGGTGAACTATAAGCTATTGAATCGCTCATACGGTTTTCACCTTTCCACAGGCTTTTCAGATCTGCTTCATAATCGTTAAACAGGTCCAGTTTACCCTGTGACAGTTTTAGCGCTGTATCGTGACGACCAGCGGTCACAGTACCAAAGGCACCTTTGAGACCTATAAACTGGTTGCGGGATTTGATATTTTTTTCATCCGCTTCATCAGCCGGATCCACTTCCCATTCCAGTTGGTAAATCAGTGTCAAACCATCTTCCAGTGCGTAATCGCCCTGGATCCCAAAACGGGAGGCATTACTTTTTAATTCGCCGAACGATCCTTCGCCCTCATCAGACTGCTGCGCTGAAACGTTAATTTTTCCGTAGATTTCCCAGTCTTTGGCCTGGGCCGTTGCAACACAACTTACAGCCAATGCAATACTTATTAAAGTTTTTGCAAACATGATTTTTTCCTTTCGTAATAGGAGTTTTGGGCTAACAAATACTATTTAGCTAACTGCATGCGGGAAGCTCGCGACCAGCATCAATTGCATGATCATCTGTCGCTGAGCTATTGAAATATGACAATAAAGCTTCCGAAACATGACGATTCGGAGGCTATTTTATGACTAATAAATGACAGTATTATGACAACGAGAAGCAAATGATTAATGCGACTTCAATTCCTGACACTCTCCCACTCGATTGGCTTTATCAAAATCCAATCCCTGTTGCAGGATGCGGGACGATACACGCCAGTCCGGACTGAACCAACTTTTACTCAGCTTTTGATCCGGATACTGAATATTAGCCAGATCCAGCAGTGAATGAAAAATGTTGCTGGTCATCAAAGGCTGCTCACGACGTTGCTCAGCCAAAGCTACTTTTTCCGGGTATTGTTGGTTGTACTTGTCGGAAGTCCAGAGAATGGAGGCGACTCTATAGTCGCGCTCTGTGTTATGTCCATGGCCGCTTTTACCACATTGACCATCAAAAAGGTTCTCTCCATGATCCGACACATAAAGTAAGCTGCTGATGCTTTGCGTCTGTTCGAGCTGCTTAATCAGGTTAAACAAAATAAAGTCGGTAAATGCCACACTATTGTCATAAGCATTATTCAACAAAGCTTTGGATTTCTGATCATGCATACTGACCGACAAACCTTTGCCTGATGGCGTAAACAAATCAAAAGCCTGTGGGTATCTGTCGGCATAACTAAAATGGCTGCCCAGTGTGTGCAGTACTATCAGTTGTTTTTGCTCGTCTTGTTGCAGTACACGCTTAAAAGCCGGTAACAGAATGTCGTCATAAAAACCTTCTGTTTTGTAACCCACAGGATTTAAATACTGCACCTGGTCTGCTTCACTGGCATGCAAAGCAATAGACGAATCATGCACGCCGAGTGGGCTTTGTGTGGAAAGCCAACTAGTACTAAAACCAGCTTCTTTAAACGCGGCGACCAAGGAGGTTTCAGTCGGGAAATAACGTTGATCTGTGGCACTTTTTCGCGACAAAATCACAGGCACTGACATGCGGGTCCACGCCCAGGGACTGACCATATTGGTGTAACTAATGACATTTTTTGTGCCCGCCAACCTCGGTGTGGTTGCTCTGTTGTAGCCATTGAGCTGCAGCCGATCCGGTCTTAAGGTTTCACCTATCACCAACACATAAATTTGTCGCTGGGCCGGACCATCCAACTGACGGGCGGAGAACTTAAATAAGGCTGTAGATTCAGCAATATCAGCAACGGCTTGTTTTTGTTTCACAAATTCGTTGATTGCAATCAACATATTGAGTGGATAAGTGGCATGAAACTTTTCATAGCTGTAGGGCAAAGGCCGTTGCACAAAGACATTTTCTTCGGGGTTAAGGCGCTGTCTGGCTTTATTAATTTGCTGATATTGCCATTCGTTCCAGCTCAGACTTGCCAGTACTCCAATACAAATCAGCCAAATAACAGGCCGCAGCCCCCTCTGCCACTGCCATTGACGCTGCCAGGCGCTGCGCACCAAAAACCACCAGAGCACGACAATAGCGACTACAGCCAAAGCTAAAAACACGCCTATGCCAGTCAGATATCCCAAGGCCTCGGTCAGATCGGTTTCGGCTACTATAGCTATAGCGTGAGCATCGGTATTTTTTTGGTAGGTCAAAAGATAAAACACTTCTTGCGGTACCAGCAAAGCTGCAGGCAATAACAACACCAGACCGGGCCATAAAGAGCGGAATAACGACAAGACCAGCATATAAAACCAGACGGCTGCTATCAGTTTCCATTGCAGATAGGGCACCAGGTTCTGCTCTGGCCATTGCACCAGAACAGGAGATAACAATAACAAGCCAAAGACCACTAATCCAAAGACGCGCAACAACGAATGCACTAACGACTGATTCACTCAAAAGCCTCCAGGCTCACTAATCAAACTACAGTGGGTTGGGAAATGTGGAATTCTGAGCGCATTTTGCAGTTTTTACCAGCGCTGTTGCAGAGGAAAAACTGTGCACATAGCTGAACGAAAAGAGAAGCGAAAACCATAGCGACAGCCAAATTACAGATAGCTTCACGTTCAAAGATTTTTGTTACAAATCGATGCAATTTATGACATTTTTGCTTAAAAAACTCATTTACAAGAGGTCTGTGTTTGTACTATATCTAGGGCGCCTGTTTTAATAGGTAATTCTAATATTTATAAAGAATGCAACGACAAAAATCCAGCCAGGAAGCAAGAAAATATGAATAATAACAAAATAATACAATTAAGCCGCTGTGCTATCGCCGTAGGCGCTGTGCTATTGAGCGGACAAAGTTTTGCTCAGCAAGCTGAAAATGATAGCAATGTAGAACGTATAGCCATCACAGGCTCTCATATTAAAAGAACAGATCTTGAAGGTCCCTCACCAGTCACCATTATTAGTCGCGACGATATAGACAAATCTGGTTTTGACAACCTGCAACAATTGCTGGAGCGTTTACCTGCCGCAGGCTCAGGTACCTTCTCAACCCGGGGTAATAGTCAGGATTCTACAGCCAATGGCGCGGCAGCTGTCAGTCTGAGGGGTTTTGGTGCTGATGCTACGCTGGTATTGATTAACGGTCGCCGTGTCGCCAGCAGTCCTTTCGCCGAAGGCATTGTCAATAGCTTTGTCGATATCAACAGCATCCCTATGGCGGCTATTGAACGGATCGATATTTTAAAAGATGGCGCTTCTGCCATTTATGGTTCTGACGCTGTCGCTGGTGTAGTGAACATTATTTTGCGTAAAGATTTTACTGGCACAGACGTTACCGCTGGCTTTGGTGCCACCACAGGCCCAAATTATGACGAAAAGACTTTTTCAACAGTCTGGGGCACAGGGGATGACAAAAGTAATGCCACTCTGATCCTGGATTACTTCAGTAACTCCCAAATTGACAACTATGAATTAGGCCGCTTTGGTACTGCAAACCAAACCCCTTATGGTGGAGAGGATTTCCGTTCTTCACGTGGTTATCCTGGCCGTTTTATCGTAGATGGTGTAGTGACTATCGATCCTGGTTGTCCGGTAGATCAACGTGCCGGTGCAACTTGTTTATATGACTATGGCCCACATTCCATTGCACTGCCCGAAGCAGAGCGTATGGGTGCCATTCTTAGCATGAACCGTGATGTCAATGATGATGTGGAGCTGTTTTCAGAAATTGCTGCCCAGCACAACACCTCGACTGCAGGTGGTGCAGCGACGCCTTTAGATGAAGGCGCAGGTTTAACAGTACCTGGCACTCATCCGAACAACCCTTTTGGTAAGGATGTTCAAATCAGCCGTTACCGTACCGTAGACGCTGGCAACAGACGTTGGGATATTACCTCAGATACTCTGCGTGTATTGGCAGGGTTACGCGGCAAGGTCAACAATTGGGATTGGGAAACTGCAGTGCAAAAAGGCCGTAGCGCTTCGTCGCAAACCGGTGATAAGTCACAAGGCTGGGTACGTACTGACTTCCTGCAGCAGGAAATTGATGCAGGCCGTTACAATCCTTTTGGTGGTGTACAAAACCCACAATCAGTCATTGATGCCATTACTACCAGTTTGGTGCGTCGTGGTAAATCACATATGACTTCAGCAGATGCCCGTATCAGTGGCGAATTGTTTGATGTCAGTCATGGTGCAGTGTCTTTAGCTGCAGGTATTGAATACCGCAAAGAAGACGCCACAGATATTCCTGATGATCAGTTCCAGCGTGGTTTGATTTTTGGTACTGAGTCTGTATCCGCTGCAGCCAGCCGGTCGCAAAAAGCTGCTTATGTTGAAATTTCCGTGCCTTTACTGGAAAACCTGGAAATGCAGTTGGCAGAACGTTATGACCACTACAGTGATTTTGGTGGCACAGCGAACCCTAAAGTCGCTTTCCACTTTACACCAACAGATGAATGGTCACTGAGAGCTTCCTGGAGCCAGGGTTTCAGAGCGCCTTCACTGGCACAAGTAGGTTTAGGCCCTTCACAGGAATCGCAATTCTTTGTCGATACTTTCCGTTGCCCAACTGCTGATGCGGCGAATCCGGCTTGTGCTTCAACCGACTACACCATAGTCTTCGCTGGTAACCCCAATTTAGAAGCTGAAGAGTCTGAGAGCTGGAACGTCGGCGCTATCTGGCAAGTTACAGATGATTTGGATTTCAGTGTCGATGTATGGAGCATTACTCAGGACAACAAAATTGACGAAGTACCATTCGGTGATGTCTATGCTGCAGAATGTGGTAACCAGAACAGCACTATCTGTGTGCGCCGCGCTCCGTTACCAGGCCAGACCTTAGGTGAATTAGACAGGATCAACAACACCTTCTTTAACGTCAGTTCTCAGGAAGCCGACGGTATTGACTTGTCCAGCCATTACAAAATGGATTTAGAGGGCTTGGGTAAACTGAAGTTTAACCTGGAATACACTTACCTGAATAACTTCGAAAAAGATGGTCTGGATTACACTGGCGAATACCGCTACCCGCAAAATCGCTGGACTGGTACTGCAGACTGGACTCTGAACGATTGGGGTGCGGCCACAGTACTGACTTATGTCGGCGAGTTTGAAGATACTCCGGATATCGACTTTGATGGCGCTTTAGACTTTGAAGAAAACGAGTCACGTAAAGTCAAAGCTCAGGTACTGGTCGATGTTCAGGGTTATTACAACCTGAATGAGAAGACAAAACTTACTATTGGTATCAACAACCTGTTTGATGAAGAGCCACCATTTGCTGTAGGTGATGGTGATGGCGATTTATATGGTTATGTCACCAGTATGTACAACCCTCGTGGTCAGTACATCTACGGCAAAGTGAACTATAAGTTCTAAATACCTACACCACCAAAGGGCCTTAGGGCCCTTTTTTATTCACTGAGCAACGCAAATAACTCAGCTCTGTTGCGGCCATTACGTTTCGCCATATAAAGCGCTGAATCGGCCTGCAAATACAGCTCTTCAAAGTTACTTTCACCATGTGTTAGAGCAATACCTATAGAGGTCGTTACGCATAACTCGGCAACACCGGCTTTAATCGGATAATCAGCCAGAATAACCCGTATCCGTTCAGCCACATGTAAGGCCGTTGAAGGGTCGGTTTCAGATAAAAATACCGCAAATTCCTCACCACCAATACGGCCAAAAATATCGTATTCCCGCAGCGCTTTTTTGATTCGGTTGGCTGTGGCTTTCAGTACTTCATCACCAGCCTGATGGCCATAGCTGTCGTTGACTGATTTAAAAAAGTCTAAATCCAGCAGTAATAAAGCGGCAGGTTTATCTGAGCGTTGACAACGGGCCAACTCAGCTTCGACAGAATCGACAAAACAGCGGCGATTGGCAACTTTGGTTAATTCGTCTGTTAGTGCTAACTCACTCAAACTTTCAACCTTGCTGTACAGCTGATGCTCCAGCACTTTTTGTTTGGTAATTTCTTTGGCCTGGATCAGCATTTCACCGGAGGGAAGGATTTGTTCCGACATTAAAAACCAGCGACCGTCGGTTAAATCAACTTCAAATAACCGGAACGGATTCTGTCGCCTTTTTTGCTGAGCTTGCGCCAGCCACTCTTCAATATTGTCTGCCTCAAACCGCACACCTTTACCCTCACGATAAGACAAACGCATTAAATCGTTGAAAGAGATATCCTGAATGGTGCGCTGGTCCTGATAAAAAATATCGCAAAAGGCCTGATTGCAACCCAGCATTTTGTCGTCTGCGCTTAAAATGGCATAACCATCGCTACAGACTTCAATAAATTCGAGTAGTTTTTGCTGAAAAATCTGCTGAGAAAATGGCATAACAACCTCTGTCGTAACCGCTATGGTTAAACACTAGCAGAGGGAATTAAGAGTGCCAGAGAAGATTGTAAACTTAAGCTTGATCAGTGGTTTAAATAAAAAAAGGGACAATCAATAGTCCCTTTTCATCGATGAAGATTCCATCAAAGTTCAGGGCGTTTGCCCGGCCATGCACTTAATACGGTTTCCGCAACTTGCTTTAACTCTGCGCAATTCGCACCGCTGGTGGCTTGTATCGCCATGCCCTGTAACACAGCACCAATATAACGTGCCAATGCAGCAGGATCAGAATCTGCAGGCAAATCGCATTCATCTTTGGCTTTTTGCAGACGCTCACGCAAAGCCACTTCGCCCGCTCTACGTTTAATAATCAAGGCTTCTTTGACAAAAGCTGCAGACTCACTACAAGCCAAAGCGCCCTGCACTATGACACAGCCCGGCGGATTTTGCGGGTCGGCGTTAGCGCTTGCTGCACCACAGAGCATATGTTTCACCACTTCATAGGAACTGGCTTTTTCTAATGCCGGGTAATAAAAGGCGCATGGGCGGTTTTCATACAGCTCAATAGCCTTCAAAAACAGTTGTTCTTTATTACCAAAAGCAGCATACAAACTAGGTTTGTTGATGCCCATGGCTTCACACAAATCGGGTAAGGATGCGCCTTCGTAACCTTTACGCCAGAAGACTTCCAATGCCTTTTGTAAGGCCTTTTCCATGTCAAAAGCGCGCGGGCGTCCCACTGTTGGCGCTGCTGTAACCGCTGATGCTGACATTTCAGACTCCGGATTAAAAACGATGCACTAGCTTAAACTGCTTGGCAGTACATGTCCAGAAAGGAATATTTACCAACTGGTACATTATTGTTTATAATAGCAACTTATCTTGACAGACCAGTTGCCAGCACTGCTTTTGACTCTGTAACCCAGAAATAGTTTTAGGCAATGCAAAGCGGTTTTTAGATATTCAGCAAAACCACAGCACATTTTATGCTGTATGCCGTTAACAGACCTTCCTGCAGTAGCTGCTGCTAACCCTGAAGCTTCGGCTTATAACCAAAGTTTTTTCGTTAGTTCAAAAGACTCTACAATTATTTACCGATTGGTACAAAATAATGATTGACTCTTGATTGAACTCCTATATATTTACCGACCAGTACAAAACTAACAGATGAAACTAGTTTGTACAACAAAAGTTGAACTTAAAACTTACTGAATGAGGAAAATGTCATGAGCAGCAACAGCACTATTCGTACCTTTGTCTTGGGAAGCATCGCCGCCTTAGTGTTATCCGCTTGTGGCACTCCTGAAGCCGCAGCACCGGGCGCTATGGCAGCACCAGAAATTAATGTGGCGACAGTAGTACAGGAAAAAATCACTGAGTGGGATGAGTTTACCGGCCGTTTACAGGCGCCAGAAACTGTCACTTTGGTGCCCCGTGTATCAGGTTATATCGAGCAGGTATTTTTCACTGAAGGCGCTTTAGTCAAACAAGGCGACCTGTTATTCCAGATTGACGCTCGTCCTTTTGCTGCTGAAGTTGCGCGCTTAAAAGCTGAGTTAACCAATGCTGAAACCGCACAAAAGTTGGCTGATAACGACTACCGTCGTGCCGCAGCACTGAAAAAACAACGGGCTATCTCTGAAGAAGTATTAGATACCCGTTTGAGCCGTAAGCTGCAATCTGCTGCCACAGTAGCTTCTGTAAAAGCAGCTTTGCAACGCGCTGAACTGGACTTGTCTTTTACTCAAGTCAAGGCTCCTATTTCAGGCCGCGTTTCTTACGCACAAATCACAGCCGGTAACTTTGTTCAGGCTGGTAGCAGCCAACTGACCACCTTAGTCAGCACCAGCAAAATGTATGCGTACTTTGATGCGGATGAGCAAACTTATCTGAAGTATGTGCAACTGGCGACAGCTGGCAACAGAGCAGAGCAACGCACAGCTCACAATACTGTGTATATGGCGCTGGCCGGTGACAGCGACTTTGGCTATGTCGGCAGCATCGACTTTATCGACAACAGCATCAATGCACAGACAGGTACTATCCGTGCCCGCGCTACTTTTGAAAATGTCGATAACAAGTTAATTCCTGGTTTGTTCGCCCGCTTAAAACTGGTGGGTAGCAATGCGTATCAAGGCATTCTGATCGACGACAAAGCCATAGGCACAGACTTAAGCAACAAGTTTGTCTTAGTGGTGAATAACGAAAACCAGCTGGAATACCGCCCTGTGACTTTAGGGGAAAAGGTGAACGGCCTGCGCATCATCAGCAAAGGTTTGAATGCTCAAGATCGTATCGTAGTGAACGGCCTGCAACGTGTGCGCCCATCTATGACCATACAACCTAAACTGGTTGAGATGGCAACAGCTCAACAGTTAACCAGCTTAAAGGCTGAACAACAGCAGTTAGAGCAGGACAGCAAGCTGGAATTAACAGCTGCAGCAGAACAAGAAGACGCTGCAAAAAAAGCAGCTAATCAGGGTTAAGGAACGGATATGTTATCGCAATTTTTTATTAAGAGACCTATATTTGCCGCTGTGCTGTCGCTGCTGATTTTTATCGGCGGCGCCATAGCAGTCTGGCAACTCCCTATTACTGAATACCCTGAAGTAGTGCCACCTACAGTGGTAGTGACAGCCAACTATCCGGGTGCTAACCCTAAAGTGATAGCCGACACTGTGGCCTCGCCATTAGAGCAGGAAATTAACGGTGTCGAAGACATGTTGTATATGTCGTCTCAGGCAACTTCTGACGGCCGTATGACCTTAACTGTCACTTTTGCTATCGGCACTGACGTTGACCGCGCGCAAACTCAGGTACAAAGCCGGGTTGACCGCGCTAAACCCCGTCTACCGCAGGAAGTACAACGTTTAGGTGTGGTGACTGAGAAATCTTCACCAGACTTAACTATGGTGGTGCATTTAACGTCACCGGATGACAGATACGATATGTTGTATTTGTCGAACTATGCGGCGCTGAACGTCAAAGACGAATTAGCCCGAATTGAAGGTGTAGGTGCTGTACGTTTATTTGGTGCCAGTGAATACAGCTTACGTATCTGGCTGGACCCGAATAAAGTCTCAGCCGTTGGCTTGTCACCAGCCAGGTCCGTAGCCGCTATCCGTGAACAAAACCAACAAGCCGCTGCCGGTTCTTTGGGTGCACAACCCGCCGGTGACAGCGATTTCCAAATTCTGATCAATGTCAAAGGCCGTTTAACCACAGAGCAGGAATTTGCTGACATTATTGTTAAAGTCGGTGAAGACGGCGAAGTAACCCGTGTCCGCGATATTGGCCGGGTGGAATTAGGTGCTCAGTCTTATGCGTTGCGTTCATTACTGAACAACAAAGACGCTGTGGCTATTCCTATTTTTCAAGCCTCAGGTTCAAACGCTATTCAGATCTCTGACGACGTGCGCGCCACTATGGCCGAACTGTCAAAAGGTTTCCCTGAAGGTTTGACTTACGACATCGTCTACGACCCTACTGTATTCGTGCGCGGTTCTATTGAAGCTGTAGTCAAAACCTTGCTGGAAGCCATTTTACTGGTGGTGTTGGTAGTGGTGTTATTCCTGCAAACCTGGCGCGCTTCTATTATTCCTTTAGTGGCTGTGCCTGTGTCTTTGGTCGGTACTTTTGCTTTTATGCATATGCTGGGTTTTTCACTGAACGCTTTATCTTTATTTGGTCTGGTTCTGGCCATAGGTATAGTAGTGGATGACGCCATAGTGGTAGTGGAAAACGTCGAGCGGAATATTGCCGATGGTTTATCTCCTATAGCCGCCACACAAAAAGCCATGAAAGAAGTAACAGGTCCTATAGTGGCGACTACGTTAGTACTGGCTGCTGTGTTTATTCCTACTGCTTTTATGTCAGGCTTAACAGGTCAGTTTTATAAGCAATTTGCTTTAACTATCACTATTTCTACCTTTATCTCAGCACTGAACTCTTTAACCTTAAGCCCGGCTTTATCGGCTTTGTTGCTTAAACCTCATGGCGCTCAACCTGATACTTTAACCCGCGTACTGAACAAAGCCTTTGGCAGCTGGTTGTTTAACCCCTTTAACCGTCTGTTTAGCAAAGCCTCCAAAGGTTATGGCCTGATGGTGCGTAAAGTCATTCGGTTTGGCGGCATTATCGGCATTCTGTACATTGGCTTAGTCGGCTTAACTGCAGTGCAGTTCCAGCAAACGCCAACAGGTTATGTACCAGGCCAGGATAAACAATACTTAGTGGCTTTTGCTCAGTTACCGGACGCTTCTTCTTTAGATCGCACCGAAGCTGTGATTAAAGAAATGTCCCGCATTGCGGCTGAACATCCTGGTGTGGCGAACTCTATTTCCTTCCCTGGTTTGTCGATCAACGGTTTTACCAACAGCCCCAGCGCAGGCATAGTTTTTGTGGGTCTGGATGACTTTGACAAACGTGGTTCACCAGAGTTATCAGGTAATGCCATAGCAGCCGCTTTAAACCAAAAATTTGCCGGTATTCAGGACGCCTTTATTGCGATATTCCCGCCACCGCCAGTACAAGGTTTAGGCACTATAGGCGGCTTCCGTCTGCAAATTCAGGACAGAGCTAACCTGGGCTACGAAGAGCTGGCCGCTGTGACTATGCAAGTGATGCAAAAAGCCTGGGCCACGCCTGAACTGGCCGGTGTTTTCTCCAGTTATCAGGTAAATGTTCCTCAGCTGGATTTAGACGTAGACCGTACCAAAGCTAAACAACAAGGTGTCAATCTGGACGAGATATTCCAGACACTGCAGGTGTATATGGGCTCGGCTTATGTCAACGACTTCAACCAGTTTGGCCGGACCTATCAGGTCAATGTGCAGGCGGACGAACAGTTCCGTCAGGACCCTGAGCAAATTCGTCAGCTGAAAGTGCGCAACAACGCAGGTGAAATGATCCCATTAGGTTCCTTCATCAACGTGAAACACTCAGCTGGCCCAGACCGCGTCATGCACTACAACGGGTATACCACAGCTGAAATTAACGGTGGCCCAGCCCCAGGTTACAGTACAGGTGAAGCACAAGCCGCTATTGAAAAAATTCTGGCTGAAACCTTACCTCAAGGTATGACCTACGAGTGGACTGAACTGACTTATCAGCAAATTCTGGCAGGTAACGCAGAGCTGTTCATATTCCCGCTGGTGATACTGCTGGTGTTTATGGTGCTAGCGGCTCAGTACGAAAGCTTAACTTTACCTCTGGCTATTATCCTGATTGTGCCTATGACCTTGTTGTCGGCTATGACAGGCGTCTGGATCTATGGTGGAGATAACAACATCTTTACTCAGATTGGCTTGATAGTGCTGGTGGG
>Ga0181595_10002542_pt1 | contig 18150 bp, 19 predicted proteins | sample 041ome_7_FD_145604 | JGI IMG/M metagenome (GOLD analysis project Ga0181595, IMG submission 145604) | Coastal salt marsh microbial communities from the Groves Creek Marsh, Skidaway Island, Georgia - 041401AS metaG (spades assembly) | ecosystem: Environmental > Aquatic > Marine > Intertidal zone...
ATATCCGATTCTTGTTCATCGGCTCGCAGTTTCGCTCCACGCTTCCTCCCCACAGTCCGTCGCCGTTCTGCAGTTGCGCTTCACTTCATTCGCTGTAGCCAGCTTATGGGAGGACTTGCACCTCCAAAAAAAAGAAGGAGCTTAAATCCGTTTATATTTAATCCGGTGTGGCTCTAAAGCCGCCGCACCGTAGATTTGCTTCAGCCAGGCTTCATAATCCGAGTAGTTACCTTCGAAGAAGTTCACCTTACCCTCATCGCGGTAATCCAGAATGTGGGTGGCGATACGGTCGAGGAACCAACGGTCGTGCGAGATCACCATGGCACAGCCCGGGAAATCCAGCAGCGCGTTTTCCAGCGCCCGCAGCGTTTCTACGTCCAGATCGTTGGTTGGTTCGTCCAGCAACAGCATATTGCCGCCGGCTTTGAGCAGCGCCGCTAAATGCACCCGGTTACGTTCACCGCCGGATAACTCACCGATAAACTTCTGCTGGTCATTGCCTTTAAAGTTAAAGCGACCGACATAAGCCCGGCTTGGGATCTGGAAGTTACCGATTTGCAGCATATCCTGACCGTTGGAAATTTCCTGCCAGACCGTGTTCTTCGGGTTCATCTTATCGCGGAACTGATCGACGCTGGCGATCTGTACCGTTTCACCGACTTCAATATTGCCGCCATCCGGTTGTTCGGTGCCGGTGATCATTTTAAACAGCGTCGATTTACCGGCACCGTTCGGACCGATAATACCGACGATAGCGCCTTTGGGAATACTAAAGCTTAAATCATCAATCAGCACCCGATCGCCAAAGGTTTTGCGCAGATGACTGACTTCCAGCACCTTATCACCCAGGCGCGGCCCCGGCGGAATAAACAGCTCATTGGTTTCATTACGCTTTTGAAATTCCTGGCTTTGCAGCTCTTCAAAGCGGGCCATCCGTGCCTTGCTCTTGGCATGGCGACCTTTGGGGTTAGTGCGTACCCACTCCAATTCCTGCTTAATAGAGCGCTGGCGGGCATTCTCGGACTTCTCTTCCTGCGCCAGCCGGGCTTCCTTTTGCTCCAGCCAGCTGGAGTAATTACCCTGCCATGGAATACCTTCACCGCGGTCCAGCTCTAAAATCCAACCGGCGACGTTATCGAGGAAGTAACGGTCGTGGGTAATGGCCACAACAGTGCCAGGGTAGTCGTGCAGGAAGCGCTCTAACCAGGCCACGGATTCAGCATCCAGGTGGTTAGTTGGCTCGTCCAGTAACAGCATATCCGGGCGTTCCAGCACCAGGCGGCAAATCGCGACCCGGCGGCGTTCACCACCTGATAAGTGTTCGATTTTGGCATCCCAGGGCGGTAAACGCAGTGAGTCTGCGGCGCGCTCCAGCGTATTCTCCAGGTTGTGGCCGTCTTTCGCCTGAATTAAGGCTTCCAGTTCACCCTGTTCACGGGCCAGCGCATCAAAGTCGGCATTTTCATCGGCGTAAGCGGCATAGACCTCGTCCAGCCGAGCGAAGGCTTGCTTCACATCAGCGACCGCTTCTTCAACGATTTCTTTTACGGTTTTATTCGGATCCAGCTCCGGCTCCTGCGGCAGGTAACCAATTTTGGTGCCGCTAAGTGCCCGGGCTTCGCCTTCAAATTCTTTATCTACGCCGGCCATAATGCGTAACAGCGTAGATTTACCGGAGCCGTTTAAGCCCAGTACGCCGATTTTCGCACCGGGGAAAAACGACAGGGAGATATCTTTTAAGATGGTACGTTTCGGGGGTACAACTTTCGATACCCGATACATTGAAAAAATATATTGCGCCATGGTTTCAGTTACCGTCCATTCTGGATTGTCACAGTCGGGGCGATTGTACGCCATTTTCTGATTAGGGGGTAGGGAGCAGCCATTATGGTGAATAAAGTTGGCTTTTGGTTGCCGATCTCTGCTTTAATAGCAGGGAGAATTTCTTTTAAAGCAGGTTAGGTATGTCTGAGTTTGCACATGATCCAAGTTTTCAGCGTTTTGTCGAAGAAGCTAAAACCGAAGGGGTAGTCTGGACCCTGGCGGATGGTGAAGATTTGCTGGTAGTCGAATCGGTAGAATTTGAAGAAACTGACGTGATGCCGTTCTGGTCGAATAAAGCGGACGCTCAGGCTCATTGCTCAGACGAATGGGAAAATTATAAGCCTGAAGCCATCCCGCTGGATGTGTTCTGTGAGGGCTGGTTAAAAGAAATGTACGACGATGGTGTGCTGATTGGCACCAACTGGGATGAGTCGTTAAATGGCCCGGAAGTGGAGCCGCGTGAACTGTTAGAAGCGCTCGCTTTGTTACAGTAAGCCCGCCCGCGACATCCTTGAGCCCGGCTTTAGCTGGGCTTTCGTGTTTTATGGGTGTAAAATGGCAAATATTATGCCCGCCGCTAAACTGCAAGCAGAGTTGCCGCGTACAAGGCGCATCAGAGTCAGGTGTTGGAAGTGAATATGTTAACTGAAGAAGCGATGTTAGTCCGTAGTGCATTGGAAGCCAGAGGTCTGGAAACCCCAATGCGTGATAACGGTTTATCCCGCGATCAAAAGTATCAAAAAATTAATCAGTTGATGACCGAAATTGTGCAGACGCTCGGGCTCGACTTAACTGACGACAGTTTGAGTGAAACACCGCACCGGATTGCTAAGATGTATGTCGATGAGGTATTTGGTGGTCTGGATTACCGCAACTTTCCGAAAATTGCGCTGATTGAAAATAAGATGCAAGTTAGTGAAATGGTCAAAGTAAAAGATATTAGCTTTACCAGTACCTGTGAGCACCATTTTGTGACTATTGATGGTAGCGCTACTGTGGCCTATATTCCGGCAAAGAAGATTATTGGTTTATCGAAGATCAATCGGATCGTGCGCTTTTTTGCTCAGCGCCCACAAGTGCAGGAGCGCTTAACGCAGCAAATTCTGATTGCGTTGCAGGCGTTGCTGGAGACCGATAACGTGGCGGTGACCATGGATGCCGTGCATTACTGCGTTAAATCGCGTGGTGTAATGGATGTAAATTCGAAAACCCAAACCACGGCTCTGGGCGGTATTTTTAAAGACGACGCCCGTACCCGCGCTGAGTTTTTAGCCCGCTAGAGCGGTCACGCTGGTGCCTGAGCCGTTCGTTACGGTTCACGCCCCAGTTCCCTGCTAATCATTTCTCTGGCAGCAGTTGCCTGCATCGGCTTGCCATAATGGTATCCCTGGATCGCCTGACAACCCAACTGCTGTAACAAGGCTTGTTGTGCGGCAGTTTCTACCCCTTCAGCGATAGTCTCCAGTTCCAGACTGTTTGCCATGCTGATAATGGCTTGTACTATTGCCCGGTCATCGGCATCCGCTAACAGATCACGAATAAAGGATTGGTCGATTTTTAGTTTGTTCAGCGCAAAGCGTTTCAAATAGCTAAGCGATGAATAGCCGGTACCAAAATCATCAACGGCAATGCGTAAGCCCCGATGCCGGAATGCGTCTAACAGACTGGCCGCCTGTGCCGGATCTTCGACCATAGCGCTTTCGGTAATTTCTAATTCCAGCGCAGCAGCCGATAGCTGATGTGCTTGTAGCTGGGCATTAATTAATGTCAGTAAGCCCGGCTGGCGGAACTGTACCGGCGATAAGTTTACTGCGACAGTCAGTTCGCTGGACGTTAGCTGTTGCCACGCTGCGCGTTCTGCCAACGCCGTTTTTAGTACCCATTCACCTAACGGGATCACCAAACCGCTACGCTCGGCCAGCGGAATAAACTCACCGGGAGAGACAAAACCCAGCTCCGGATGTTGCCAGCGCAGCAGGGCCTCAAAACCAATCAGCTTTTGTTGCTGCAGCGAATACTGTGGCTGATAAACCAAACTCAATTCGTTATTATCGATGGCACGGCGCAAGGCGTTTTCCAATAGCAGATGGCGGGCATGATAGCGCTGCATCTCGCTGGTAAAGAAACAATACGTATTGCGGCCTTTTTCCTTGGCACGATACATTGCTATATCAGCATGGCGATACAGCTCATGAAAGTGTTGTCCATCCTCCGGATAGAGTGCAATGCCAATCGAGGCGGAGAGCACCAATTCCTGGCCACTAACCTGGTAAGGCGTAAGCATTAAGGGCAAAATTTGCTCGGCCAGTTGTGCTGCTTGATCACCATCGGTATGAGGGCGTAACAAGACAAATTCGTCACTGCTCAGTCGACAGAGTGTATCTTCCGGACGACAGAGGGTAGCTAAACGTTGCGCGATGAGAATCAGTAACTGGTCACCAACCTGATGACCGAGCGAGTCATTAATTTGTTTAAAACGGTCAACATCGATAAATAGCAGCGCCAGGGCTTGCTGTTGCGCTTTGGCGATCGCCAGTGCCTGTTCAGTCCGATCCATCAGTAAGGCACGATTTGGCAGTGACGTTAGGGCATCATATTGCGCTAAAAAGCGAATTTGTGCTTCGTCTTCTTTGTACTGGGTGATATCGCTGAATAAACCAACATAATAAATTTCACCTGGCTCAGGACCATCGATTTTACTAATCGATAACCATTCCGGGTAAATAGTACCATCTTTGCGCCGGTTCCAGATTTCACCTTTCCATACGCCCTGTTGTTGAATGGCTTGCCACATTTTCTGGTAAAAGGCTTTGTCATGTTTACCGGATGACAGCAATTTCGGGTCTTTACCAACCACTTCTTCCGGCCGATAGCCACTAATATTGCAAAATGCCTGATTGACCATCACCACTTGTTGCTGCGAGTTGGTGATCAGAAGTCCCTCAGAGCTTTGCTCAAACAAGCGTGCCAGCAGTTGTAATTTCAGCTCTGATTCTTTGCGATCGCTGATATCAATATGAGTGCCTACCGTCAGCCGTTTACCTTGCTCAGTAACGATAGTGCGGCCGCGGGATAGAATCCACACCCAGTGGCCATCTTTATGCCGCATCCGGAAATGATTTTGATATAGCTCCTGTTGCGGGCTTGCCAGATAGTCAGCGAAGGCCTGGCTGGCGGCTTGTCGATCGCTCGGATGCAATAAATCAGCCCATACCCTAGCCAGATTCTGCGGTGTAGTTGCGGGTAAATCCTGACTTTGATAACCCAGCATTGAAAAATATTCCGGACTACAGCTTAATTGCTGCTGTTCGGGATCAAATTCCCAGCTGCCGGTGTTACTGGCAACAATAAAGCTGCGATGGCGTGCTAGCTGAGTTTGTAAATCTGCCGTTCGGGCAGCAACCTGTTGTTTAAGTTGTTGCTTTGTATTCAGGGTGCGTAGCAGAAAGTAACTTAGCGCTGCAAGCAGCAGATTAAATATGATAGCAAGAAACTGTTGCCAGTAAGCAACTGTGCTGTAGTTAGCTGCGGCCGGTGCGCTGAGCAACAAACGCCAACTGACGGTGCCGGTCTGAATTTTCGCTTCTGCTAGCGCGCTGAACGCAGAAGTCGTACTGCTGATAATCAGACTTTGTTCCGTCGTGTCATCCAGCCACACTTGATATTGAATACCGCGTGCCGGCAGTTGTGCCAATTGTTTGATACTTTCCAGTGCTTCCAGTTCGAAAGTGACACTGACAAACCCCCAAAAGTGGTTGCTGCCGGTGTCATCCGTCAGCTGGACTGGCAGGCGTCCGATAATACCTACACCGCCCTGGCGCAGTTGGTAGGGACCGGTCAGATAGACCAGCTGGCTTTGTAAGCTGCGTTTAGCAGAGGGACCCTGAATTGGATCTTGCAGAATATCGAAACCTAGCACTTGTTGATTCGTCGGCGCCGGATAAGCGGCGCGAATGATGCCTGCTGGGGCAGCAGATAAGGTTTTTAGATGTGGGTAATAAGGATAGATTTGCGCAGCAAACTGTTCAAATTGTTGCAGATCACCTTGTTGTAAGCGCAGCCAGCCGGCCATCGCATAAGCTGCGGTTGCCGTTCTTACCAGCTCTTGTTGAATGGCACTGGCATAGGATTGTGCTTGATCATTGAGCTGGCTTTGCTGTTGCAGCTGGCGCTGGTCGCTCAAATGTTGCAATAAACTATAACTTACGGCGCCACTTAACAACAAAACCAATATCGGGACAATAAATCCCAGATGAAAAGCTCTCGATCTCAACACAGTGTGGCGGCCCGTTATGCTTTGCTAAGTTGAATAATTTAGCAGTTTAGCATTTAACGCTCGCCCGAGGTAGCGTCTGTATTCAGTCGTCGCTAAGTTCCCAGTCGTCCAGTAGTTCCCTGAGCCGTTTTTGCTCCATAATTTCGTCAATGCGTCGCCTGGCTTCGTACTTTTGTTTGGCTTTGCTATCCTTAACCACATTGACTGCGGCTTCCAGCTCTGCTGGCTCGTTAAATTCATCCAACTCTATTGGCTGTAGTGCAGACATACTGATTACCTCACAATTTTCTGCTTATTTATCGCTAAAGCGGCTGAAACAACAGTGAAAATTTTTTTAGGTATCGATAAATATTTTTGTTGATATACGATAAAGCTGATAAAAGCGATCTGAGAGCAGTTGCTTGGCGTAATGAGCTAAACTGATAACATAAACTGGAGTTAATAATGAAAATACTAGTACTAGGCATGGGGTTACTGGGGCTGAGTTTATTGCCACAAACTGCCAGTGCGGCACAATGTGGTGCGGTGTTAAGCCATTCTGTGCAACAACTAAAAACCCGTGAAACGGTGGACCTGTGTGAGCAATTCCAAGGCAAAATACTGCTGGTGGTCAATACCGCCAGTAAATGTGGTTTTACCCCGCAGTTCGAAGCACTGGAGCAGCTTTATCAAAAATACAAAGATCAGGGCTTAGTCGTGCTAGGCTTCCCGTCAAATGACTTCCGGCAGGAACATAGCGACGAGGAAAAAACCGCAGAAGTTTGCTATCTGACCTATGGTGTCGAGTTCCCGATGTTCTCGACTACCAGCGTTCGTGGTGACGCTGCCAATCCGGTTTTCAAAGCTTTGATCGCGAAAACGGGTGAGTCACCCTCCTGGAATTTTAACAAGTACCTGGTGAGTAAAGACGAACAAAAAGTACTGCATTTTGGTAGCCGGGTTAATCCGGCGGATCCGAAGTTTATCGCTGAATTGGAACAGCTGTTACAAGCGGAGTAGGCATCTGGCCACAACGGCTAGCCAGCGGCCTGCGTCGCTTCAAAGCCGCTATCAATGGCCGCTGGTGCTGCACTGGCGGCTTCGCGTGCCAGCTCGTCGCATCGTTCATTCTCCGGGTGCCCATTGTGACCCTTAACCCAGTGCCAGTTTATCTGGTGTGGCTGACAAGCCTGGTCCAGCCTTTGCCACAGATCCTGATTTTTTACCGGTTGTTTTTGGCTGGTTTTCCAGTTATTGCGTTTCCAGCCCGCCAACCATTGGGTTATTCCCAGTCGCACATACTGGCTGTCAGTCGTCAGAACAACCAGGCAGGGGGTTTTTAATGCCTCCAGGCCAACGATAGCTGCCAGCAATTCCATCCGATTATTGGTCGTCAGACGAAAGCCGCCTTTTAACTCTTTGCGGTGTTGTTGATAGCAAAGAATAGTGCCATAGCCGCCCGGTCCCGGGTTACCCAGGCAGGAGCCGTCGGTATAGATTGCAACACTTTTCTTCATTTGGCCTTTCCTAAGCTGAAAACGGCGTATAATCTAGCGTAAATACAATGAAAAAGCGAAACTGCAGATGGCAAAGCGACAAATTATCCTTGATACCGAAACGACCGGCATTAACCCGAAAGAGGGGCATAGGATTATCGAGATTGGTTGTGTTGAGCTGATCAACCGGCGTTTTACCGGCAATAACTTTCATGTTTATATCAATCCGGAACGGGAAATCGAAGCTGAAGCCATTGCCGTGCACGGCATTACTAACGAGCGATTGGCAGCAGAGCCGAAATTCCGCGATATCGCCCAAGCCTTTTTCAATTATATTCAGGGCGCAGAATTAGTTATTCATAACGCGGCCTTTGACGTCGGCTTTATCAATCATGAGTTTGCGCTATTAAAACCGGCATTGCCTCCAGTTGCACAGTATTGCACCGTACTTGATACTTTAATGCTGGCGCGTGAGCTGCACCCAGGCCAGAAAAATAACCTGGATGCGTTATGTAAACGCTACGATATTAATAACAGTCATCGTACCTTGCACGGCGCCTTGTTGGATGCGGAGATCCTGGCTGATGTCTATCTGTTGATGACCGGTGGCCAGGTCAGTCTGAATCTGGCGGCAGAGGAAGACTCACAACAGCAAATGCAGGACAATTTACAGCCGGTGCAACGGAGTGGACGCTTGAAAGTGATTCGAGCCAACCAGGCTGAGCTTAGTGCTCATGAGAGCCGGCTTGATCTGGTGCAGAAAAAAGGAGGAACCTGCCTGTGGCGCGGTTAATTTTACTGTTCGCGACCGTGCTGCTTAGCGGTACTGTGGCGGCACAGCAGGGTACGGCAACGCCGGCAGCGCAGGCAAAGCCTGATACCGGGCTGACTATTCTGGATCAGCTACCAGTGCGTAATCAGATCCCGTTACTGGATAATCGTTTCCGGATTGATGATGGTGTTGACAGCATCACGCTGGTATTTTTCCGTCGTCAAGGCACGGCATCGGTGGTACTGGTGCGTCCTGACGGCAGCAAGGTGTTCTATAACACAGCCAAAGACCATAATATGCGTTGGCACGATGCCGCAACCTACGACTTAATTGAAATTAATAATCCGATGCCGGGCCCGTGGCAGGCCGTAGGGCGAATTTTACCGGAAAGCCGGATCCTGGTATTAACTGATATTCAGTTACAGGTTGACCCTTTACCTCCTGCTTTAATGGTCGGTGAAACCTTTAAACTTACCGCTCGCCTGATGGATGGCGATCAGGTGGTGAATGCCCGTGATTTTCGTGAGATCTTGACGCTGCAGGTGTTATTTATCAGCACCAATAATAAAGAACAGGATAATTACGGTCGTGGCTTGGCTGAAGTGGCCAGTTTCCGTGATGACGGTAGAGGGTACGACGCCAGCGCGCGTGATGGTATTTTTACCGGGGAAATTAATCTGACCTTTGGTGCCGGCGAATGGATCCCGCGTTATGTGTTAAAAACACCCTTATATAGTCGCGAGCTGGAGCAGCCGCCCGTGATTATTGCTCCTGCGCCTGTGCAACTGGTATTTGAACAGGCTACTAAGGCGGAGTCGCCACATCAGCTGTCGTTTCACGCGGTTTCTGCCGAGGTTAATCTTAATAGTCTGCTATTTCAGGGCGTCGTTCGCTATCCAGATGGCGAGATGTTGCAATTTTCGCTGACGGATCCGGCCGAGGCCAAAGTGTTAGCGGTTGCGAATAAAGGGGCAGGCAGCTATCTGGTTGATGTCTCGGTATTTGGGCAAATGCAGGATGGTCGCGAGTTCGTCCTTAACCTGCCACAAGAGCGGTTTCTGGTAATGCTGCAGGCGCAAGAGGCGCCGGCGTTAACAGAATTACCTCCTGAGTTACAACAACCGGTTACCCCTGTTATTGAACAGCCAGAACCTTTTCCGTGGGGACTTGTGATCTTATCAAATTTACTGATCCTGGGGCTTGGTGCCACAGCGATTTGGTTGGTGATTACCGGTCGAGGTTTTAGCGCCTTACTATTTTGGCGCAAAAAAAACGTGCCTGCCGCAGCTAAAGCTATGCCAGGTGCTACCAAGAGCAACGCTGCGAGCAGCGCAAAACCTACTCAAGCGAAGGAAAAAGACGATATATTAGACCTTTCATTACCGGATGATTAAGGAATAGGCAAAAGCGGAAAAAAAGATGTTGACGGCTTTCGGCCATATCCGTATCATTCCCGCCGCACCAGACGATACCCATCTGATAGTTTGGTACACTGCGCGGAGCGGTAGTTCAGTCGGTTAGAATACCGGCCTGTCACGCCGGGGGTCGCGGGTTCGAGTCCCGTCCGCTCCGCCAATTTTCGATGCTTTCCGGAGCGGTAGTTCAGTCGGTTAGAATACCGGCCTGTCACGCCGGGGGTCGCGGGTTCGAGTCCCGTCCGCTCCGCCACTAGCATCGAAACAGCTTCCTGATCCGGAGCGGTAGTTCAGTCGGTTAGAATACCGGCCTGTCACGCCGGGGGTCGCGGGTTCGAGTCCCGTCCGCTCCGCCACTTCAGTAAGTTATCACCTGAGCAGTAGCTCACTCCAGCGCGGAGCGGTAGTTCAGTCGGTTAGAATACCGGCCTGTCACGCCGGGGGTCGCGGGTTCGAGTCCCGTCCGCTCCGCCAATTCAGTAAGTTATCACCTGAGCAGTAGCTCACTCCAGCGCCAAGCGGTAGTTCAGTCGGTTGCTCTCTGTTAAAAATCAGCCGGCCTGTCACGCCGGGGGTCGCGGGTTCGAGTCCCGTCCGCTCCGCCACTTTAATTCCATAAGCAATTTAGTATGTCTGAGCGGTAGTTCAGTCGGTTGCTCTCTGTTAAGAATCAGCCGGCCTGTCACGCCGGGGGTTGCGGGTTCGAGTCCCGTCCGCTCCGCCACTTTAACTCCACATGCAATTTAGTATGCCTGAGCGGTAGCTCAGTCGGTTGCTCTCTGTTAAGAATCAGCCGGCCTGTCACGCCGGGGGTTGCGGGTTCGAGTCCCGTCCGCTCCGCCACTTTAACTCCACATGCAATTTAGTATGCCTGAGCGGTAGCTCAGTCGGTTGCTCTCTGTTAAGAATCAACCGGCCTGTCACGCCGGGGGTCGCGGGTTCGAGTCCCGTCCGCTCCGCCACTTCAGTAAGCTTGTACCTGAGCATTAGCTCACTCCAGCGCGGAGCGGTAGTTCAGTCGGTTGCTTTCTATTAAGAATCAGCCGGCCTGTCACACCGGGGGTCGCGGGTTCGAGTCCCGTCCGCTCCGCCACTTTAACTCCACATGCAATTTAGTATGTCTGAGCGGTAGCTCAGTCGGTTATTTTCGATTTTTTATTCGCTTTTTGCTTTGTGAGCCGCTTTTTGTTGATACATCCCTAAATCGGCATGATGCAATAGTGTTTCCAGATCCTGGGCATCGTGTGGGAAACGGGCATGACCAAGACTATATTGGATAGTAAACGCTGTGCCTTGGTGCGTAAAAGGGCTATCGCTTAGTTTTGCCGCGATCTTGCTGATAATTGCCTGTAAATCGTGCTCAGTGCTGACTCTTGGTAATATGACTAAGAACTCATCGCCGGAGAGGCGGCAAGCACTGTCTGAGCCGCGTAAAGCACTCTGCAGCCGATGGGCGACGGCTTGTAACAAGGCATCGCCTACGGCATGGCCGTATTGATCGTTAACTTCTTTAAATTTATCCAAGTCTAAACTGAGGATGCTAAAGTCAGATTGACTTTTTACCAGTCGTTCCAGCATTTGTATTGCAAAACGCCGGTTTGGTAGTGCGGTCAGTGCATCTTGCAGTGAATTACGTCTGGCAATCCGATAAGCATAAAACAGGCTGAGCAGCACCAGCATCAGCAATAAACATAAGCTATAACCGACCAGCCGGACCGTAATGGCAATCAGGGTACTGCCTTTTAATTCGCTGTGCTCTGGTAAGGCAATGGCCAGCTGCCAGCTACCGGTCAGCAGCCGGATTGTTTCGCTGGCGAAGGCCTGCTCAAAAACCTCAGACTCGCCGCGGAACACCTCGCCACTTGCACCTGTCGCATCTTTACCGCGTAACGCTAAGCGCACCTGCTGCTCGAGAGTCGTCAAACCTGCCAGCTCAAACAATTTATCGATATCGATAACCACACTGCAGGTACCCCAGTATTGTTGATTAATCGGCGGATCGGTAAATACCGGCATCCGGGCAATAACTGCATTCCCACCCTGCACCAACGGTAAGGGGCCGGCAATATAAATTTCTTGTCTTAGGCGTGCTTGTTCAACTGTGCGTAGTTGTTCGGGGTTATTACGGTAATCCAAGCCGATCACCGCTTCATTACCGCGTAACGGGTAGATAAACTGCACCACGTTATCCGGCGCGACTGCCAGATTTTGAATGCTGGTTGCTTTTAGCATCAAGGTTTCGGATAGTTTTTCCCAGTCTGCCGCACTGGATTGCGGATTAACGGTGATAATGGTCGCCAGGCTGTCTGCCAAAAAGATATTCGAATTGAGTTCTGACTCGATATTGGCGCGTACCAGCGACAACTGCTGGCTTAGGGAAGACTGATACTGTTGTTGTAAACGTTGCTGAAAATCACGATGCAGATATTCTACCAGCACAATACTGCCAGCGGTGAGCAGCAACAACGCCAGTGACATTCCACATTTCTGCTTATTAGTTAGCAGTTTAAGTTTTTTCATCTCGTGCCCGGATCCCTGCGTAGCAACGGTGTTTCCTTGATTTAAAGCCAGCCTCAGGCGTGGCGGGTTCTGGCAAAACGCGCCAGTTGCTTTTGAGTAACGGCCGTGCCTTCCAGTAAGTTACGGGCAGCATCATCAATCGCAGCCATTTGCTGATAGGCCTGATTGGTCATTTGTTCAATTGCCGTTAAGTGCACATGCGTTTGCCGGTACTTTTGCTCCAGGCTATTCACGCTGCCACTGATATTCAGCATACCACCGCGGGCAGCTTGCAATTCGGTTTGTAGCAATGAAAATTCATGATTAGTAGTATTGATTTGGCTGCTGGCGTGTTGCGCTTGCTGATTAAGACTATCCGATTCCTGCTTGGTTTCTTTTACCAGCCGCTCCATATCATTCAGAAAGCCCGAGATTTGCTTGGTGGCATCATTAACCTTGGCTGCCAGCGTACGAACTTCATCAGCAACAACTGCAAAGCCGCGACCCGCGTCGCCAGCTCTGGCCGCCTCTATGGCCGCATTTAATGCCAGTAAATTCGTTTGATCGGAGAAGCCCTCTACCATCACCAGAATTTGGCGCACGTTTTCAGAGTTTTTCTGCAAACCGTTAATCGTTGCGCCGAACGAGTCGAGCAAAGCGGCGATGGCGTTTAATTGGCGGTTAAGCTGTTGCATTTGGCCACTGGCAACCTTAGCTTTATCAGTAGCTGCGTGGGTAACCTGACCGACTTTGTCACTACTTTGTACGATATTGGCGAGGAACTCTACCACTTCGTCACTATCGCGACGAATCTGTTGATTACGCTGCTCAGTATCCTGCAAATTGCGGCGTGTTTGTTTGACGGCCGCGGAAACTTGCTCGTTAATCTCATGGTTATCCTGGGCTTGCTGATGCACTTTACCCAGCACTTCACTTAATTGGGCAACAAAATAGTTGAACTCTTCGGATAAGGTGCGGAACTCATCGAAAGTAAAAGCAGGCAGGCGTTGGCTGAGATCTGCACCCTGACGATTGCTCTCATGCAAGGTCCCGACCAGCGCCTGCACCGGGCGGACAATTAAATGCTGTAAATAAAAGCCGGTAAATATAAAAGCCACACTACCCGCAATGAGCAAGCACCACCAAAGACCGCGCTCGGGGCTTTGTGGGTAAGCCATCCACAGCGCAAGTGCGAAAAACACAGCAATAAATAGCATATTGCCGGCAATTTTCCGGTTTAAGGTGTAGAAAAAATTGCGCTCAATAAAGCTATACAGGGCCATGAATCTCTCCATTACGACTGAGACCTCTTTTGATTTTTTGACAGCATAACACAACAAAATAGCGAAACTTTGATCTCAACACTGACAATAGCCTAGTTTTAACACAGCGCCAAGATGCTGAACGATAGTAAAAAACAAAACCCGGCAACAAAGGCCGGGTTAGCTAAGTAAGAAGCTGTTACAAGTTCTGTAAGCCTGGATTAAAACTTGTAGATGGTACCAAAAGATAGGGCTACCGGATCGGCGCCAGGTGTGATGGTCAGGCGCTTACCATGACCACCCGCAGACACATTAAAGTTAGCCCGGTCAGCGTTATCTGTCATTGCTACTGCCGCATAAAAACTGAGTGATTTATTAAGCGTCCGGTCAACACCCAGCGCAAGCATAGACGCATTGCTATCGGAAACATCAGCACTTTCTGCTTGGTAGTACTGCGCCGATAAGTCATAAGCGCCAAGTTTATAGCTAAGGCCTAAACCCCAGGCATCACGGTCGCCGCCGCTAAAGTTTTTCGTTTGCTGATAAAACGCCGCTAACTGCCTGCTATCATTTAATTTATACCGTGTACCAAGGCGAAGACCGCTTGGGGTAGCAACCGCATTACCCTGAGCATCGTCGAGTTGGTTTTGCCGTTCATAAGCCAGTATTACCAATAAACCGTCTACGCTGTAGGTGATTGAACTACTGATGGCATCGTTTTCATTTTGCGGTGTGCTGCCGGTGGCATCGTTAGTGGAGTAATGTACATCGACCGTTAAGTTACTAAATACCGGGCTTTGATAATGAATACCGTTACGAAAACGTTTATCCAGGCTTACACCGCCGCCTGACACGATATTGCGCGCGTCACCGATTTTGTCGCCGAAAAAGTCAGTGCGCGAGCGTACTTTTTTCATTGGTGTATCAAAATAGCTAATCCGCGCCATACCAAAATCACCTTGCAGACCCACAAAGCTATCGCGGGCATCAAAGTAATCACTGCCCGTATCGCCTTCTTCAATGCGCACCAGCGTTTCAATCTGTGCAATCACTTTCAGACCAGGCTGGACTTCATGTGAAGCCTTAACGCCAATCCGGCTGGAGTTGCTGGAGATATTTAAGCCACTATCCACATCATTATCCAGGTGATCGACCGAGACGTGGATTTGGCCATAAAAGCCTACCTCAGCAGCCTAGCTGGCGCTAAGTGGAGATAGAGCCAGCAGGACACCGGCAGCAGCATAGTGAAGTTTCATACAAGCATCTTTATGACATTTTTGTGTCAAATATTTTACCGTGCAGAGTATGGCATTAAAATGACATTATTATGACAGATAAATGACGGTTTGTTGTGATACAAATCAAACAGCCGTGACGTGGCACGGCTGTCTTAACGCATATTATACCCGCTCCTCAGAGTATAGCTGGCAGCGATGGATTCGCAGCTTAGCTAGCTGACTTTTAATTTGCGGGCCACGAACCAGCCTGCGATCATCGCCAAAACAAAACCCAGGGTACCGCTACTGCCTGAGGATAAAGCACTGATTGCAGGTCCCGGACAGTAACCGACCATACCCCAGCCTAAGCCAAATACAGCAGCACCAATTAATAAGGGTTTATCGATATAACGGGCTGAGGGCAGATAAAATTGTTTATCAAACAATGGCGCTGGCTTATGGATAAATAGCCGGTAGCCGACAGAATACACCGCCAGAGCGCCGGCCATAACCAGCGCTAAACTCGGGTCCCAGTCGCCACTCAGATCAAGAAAAGCCAGCACTTTCTGTGGGTCAATCATCTTTGAGATCGCCATGCCCACTGACATCAGTAAACCGGCGAGAAAAGCGATTAAGAGTTTCATGGTTGACTCCTTAAAACAGCAAACTGGCAGCGAGCACACCAAACAGCATAAACACCATAGTGGCAGCTAACGAGCGTGGCGAAAAGCGGCCAATCCCGCACACGCCATGACCAGAAGTGCAACCTGAGCCCCAGGCAGTGCCGAGGCCAACCAGCAAACCCGCGGCCAGCGTGAAGGGGCTAAATTCAGGTGTGCTATAACTAAAATCCTGATAAAAGAGCGCTGTTAACAATGGTCCTGCGACCAAGCCGAGCACAAAGGCCAGCCGCCAGACTTTGTCTTCTTTTTGGAATAACAGGGCGCTGGTAATACCGGAGATACCGGCAATTCGGCCCAGGCCAACTAATAATAATAAGGCGCCCAAGCCAATTAACGCACCGCCTAATAGTGCAGATACCGGAGTAAAGTTTTCCATTTAAACCTCCTAAGCTTTAACCGGGTAACCGGCGTCTTGCCAGGCCATCATGCCGCCGGCAACGGAATAGACATCGCTAAAGCCCATACGCTGCAAAGATTCTGCTGCCAGCGCCGAACGGGCACCGGAGCGGCAAATCAGATACAGCGGTTGCTCTGCCAGTTGCGCTAATGCCACTTCAGCGGCGCAGCCACTGGCGGCGACCAGCGGATGATTGGGTAATTGCATTTCTAATACGCCACGCGGGTAATTTACTGCACCAACGATATGCGCCTGGGTAAACTCCGCCGGTTCACGCACATCAATCAGTAAGGGTTCGCTTTGTTGCTGCAAGTAAGCAGCCAGCTGAGCAACATCGACTTCTTTAATTGCCGCTTTAGCTTCGGCGACCAGCTGTTGTGAGGTTTTCATAGAGATCTCCGTTAAGTTGCAAGCATTAAGTTATTTCAGTACCGACTGGCTAATCACGACTACCGCCATCACCGCCAGGAAGAGCGCAAAACCTTTTTGTAATTTTGCTTTTGGCAACTTTTGACCCAGCCAGTTGCCGGCAAAACTGCCAATAAAACCCGCCACCACCATTATTGCAATCACCTGCCAGTTAAAGCTCATGCCGGCGGCACTAAAAGCCAGATAATATTTGGTAAAGCCAGCAAAAGACTTCATCGCAATAATGCCAAGGCTGGTTGCCACGGCGATACCCAATGGCAAACCAGCCATCAGTACCAGTGCAGGTACAATTAAAAAACCACCACCCACACCGACAAAGCCAGTAATGGCACCAACCACTAAACCGTCGGCCACCACTTTGACCGGTTGAAATGGTCGTTGATTTGCTGTTTCCTGTTGGTTGTTACGCCACATAAAAATAGCAGCAACCACCATCAGGATTGCGAAGACGAGTAGCTGCCAGCGGCTATCGACCAGAGTTCCGATCCAGGCGCCACCGTAAGTACCAAACATACCAGGAACACCAAACCACCACAGATGGCGCCAGCTAATGCGCTTTTGCCAGGCATTTTGTGCGGAACCGAGCAAACTTATACCGGCCACAATTAGCAGCGACGAGGCAATCGCCAGCTCCGCCGGCATCTGTAGTAAATACAACAGCACCGGCACCGTCAGAATGGAACCGCCCGAGCCGAACAGACCTAAACTGATACCGATAATAAGTGCGCCAAGTAATACGAACATTCGGACTCCATATTCTATTTTTGAATATGCTTATAACTTGTTTGCATTCTAGGCGCCTTTTCGCTAAGCTGCAACTAAAATTTAGTATTAACTAATTTTAGAGGCTGAATGCGATGTCACAACAAAATTTACTGATTGAAATGTTCTTTGATCACGACAGCTCCACCTTTAGCTATGTGGTAGCAGATAAAGCAACAGGTCAAGCTGCGATTATCGATCCGGTATTAAACTATGATGCAGCAGCTGGCGCGGTAAGCACCATTGATGCCGATAAGATGCTGGCGTTTTTAAAGGCTAACAACCTGAAACTGCAATGGGTGCTGGAAACCCATGCTCATGCCGACCATTTATCAGCAGCACATTATTTAAAGCAACAAACCGGTGCCAGCATTGCCATTGGCGAAGGGATCCGTAAGGTGCAGCAGACCTTTAAGGTGGTATTTAATCTCAGTGATCAGGAGCTGCTGGCCAAGGGCGATTATTTTGATAAGTTATTTGCTGATAATGAGGAATTTCAGATTGGTGGCATTAAGGCTAAGGTGATCAATACGCCTGGCCATACCAACGACAGCGTCAGTTATCTGATAGCCGGTAATTTGTTTGTGGGTGACTCCTTGTTTATGCCTGACGCAGGCACAGCGCGCTGTGATTTCCCGGGCGGCGATGCCCATATTCTGTATCGCTCGATCCAGCGTATCTACCAGCTGCCGGAGGAAACCCTGATCTATATGTGCCACGATTATCAGCCGAATGGCCGCGAGCTGTTATATAAAACCACCGTCGCCGAGCAAAAACAGCACAATATACATGTCAAAGCCGATACGGTTGAGGCAGATTTTGTCGCCAGACGTGAAGCGCGCGATAGAACCCTGGCGGTGCCACGGCTGATTTATCCGTCGGTGCAGGTGAACATTCGCGGTGGGCAGTTACCGCAGGCGGAGGCAAACGGCAGCCGTTATATTAAGATCCCGCTAAAAGGTGCGCTCTGACATCTCAAAGCGTAAAAAAATAAAGGCAGCCTCGGCTGCCTCAGACTGCTGACAAAGTCCTGGACGCCGATCCAGGACTTTGATCTAATAGGGTTAGTTGATTTGAAGGCTAACCATCATGCTCAAAACTCCCTCTCCTCAACAATATCAGTTAGAAATGGTCACGCT
>Ga0181595_10002547_pt1 | contig 18131 bp, 18 predicted proteins | sample 041ome_7_FD_145604 | JGI IMG/M metagenome (GOLD analysis project Ga0181595, IMG submission 145604) | Coastal salt marsh microbial communities from the Groves Creek Marsh, Skidaway Island, Georgia - 041401AS metaG (spades assembly) | ecosystem: Environmental > Aquatic > Marine > Intertidal zone...
AAGAATAGAGGTCACCATATGTTGCATTTGACTCTTATCGGCTCTGCCTCTGCCGACCAGTGCTTTTTTGATTTGATTGGGCGGGTATTCGTGAACTGTTAAGCCAAGATTAGTACAGGCAACAATAACGGCGCCACGCGCTTGACCCAACTTGAGTGCAGACACAGCACTTTTACCGACAAAGATTTCTTCCAGGGCAACTTCATCGGGCTGATATCTTTCAATAATCTCGGATACACCTTCAAAAATAATTTGCAGGCGTTCGGTAAAAGGCAAATCAGCAACCTTGATGCAACCTGAAGAGATATATTCCAGCTTATTGCCTGTGGCTTTAATCAGGCCGTAACCACATACGCGTGAACCAGGGTCGATCCCTAAAATTACAGCCATAAGCTAATATGATCTTCTGTTAATGTCACTATACGCTGTTAACTGTCCAGTTGCGCCAGAACTTCATCAGAAATATTGGCATTTGAGTAAACGTTTTGTACATCATCCAGATCTTCAAGGCTATCTACAACATTCATCAGTTTTTCTGCGTTCTCTGCATCCAGATCAACTTCAGTTGAAGCCAGCATGGTCACCTCCGCATTACTGGCCGACAAGCCGGCAGCGTCCAGAGCATCCTTAACTGTACCAAAGTTTTCAAAACTGGCATGAACATCAATGCTGCCATCAGAGTTATTAATGATATCTTCAGCGCCAGCATCAAGTGCTGCCTCCATTAGCGCTTCTTCATTTACCCCCTGGGGGTAAGAAATGACGCCGGTCTTGTTAAACAGATAAGCTACCGAGCCACTGGTTCCCAGATTTCCACCAGCCTTAGTGAAGCAATGTCTTACTTCTGCCACCGTACGGTTTTTATTATCCGTTAATGTTTCCACCAGTATCGCAACTCCATTTGGACCATAACCTTCATAAACCAGCTCTTCCAGATTTTCATTTTCACTGTTACCTGCACCGCGTGCTATGGCCCGGTCAATTGTGTCGCGCGTCATATTCGCACTCAAGGCCTTATCAATCACAGCACGTAATCTTGGATTATCGGCCACCTCTCCTCCGCCCAGCTTGGCTGCAACAGTAAGCTCACGGATTATTTTGGTAAATACCTTCGCGCGCTTTGCATCCTGACCGGCTTTTCGGTGTTTTATATTGGCCCACTTACTATGACCTGCCATAACTCATTTCACCCCTGTCTATTCTGATTTATAACTGCTTTATAAATAGCTTAAGATTCTGCTTCAGTCTTGGGCAATTCGCGCAAACGGATATTCAATTCCCGTAACTGCTTATTGGCAACCTCGCCGGGGGCATCAGTCAATAAGCAACTGGCTGATTGGGTTTTAGGGAAAGCAATAACATCGCGAATAGACTGAGAACCAGTCATCATCATAACCAGCCTGTCCAAACCAAAGGCAATACCACCATGTGGAGGACAGCCATATTTTAAGGCATCCAGCAAAAAGCCAAATTTTTCATCGGCTTCACTTTCATCGATACCTAATACTCTGAACACGGCCTGTTGCATATCTGGCTTGTTAATACGGATTGATCCACCACCCAGCTCTGTGCCATTCAGCACCATGTCATAGGCTCGGGACAAGGCTTTTGCAGGATCCTGCACCAGTTCCTCCGGACTGCATGAAGGCGCTGTAAAAGGATGGTGTACAGACGTGAAACTGCCGTCCTTATCCTTTTCAAACATCGGAAAATCAACAACCCAAAGCGGCGCCCAATCAGCACTGAGCAATTTCATATCCTTACCAACAATATCTCTGAGAGCAGACATTGCTTCGTTAACGACAGAAGCTTTATCAGCACCGAAAAACAGGATGTCTCCTGTTGCTGCTTCGGCACGGGCAAGCACGCCCTGTATCACCGCTTCCGGCATAAATTTCAAAATAGGTGATTGCAAGCCTTCCACGCCAGCGCCAATATCATTCACCTTGATCCAGGCCAGACCCTTGGCGCCATAATTAGCGATATAGCTGGTGTAATCATCAATCTGCTTACGGCTGATTTCTGCGCCTCCCGGCACTTTCATCACAACAACCCGTGACTCAGGATCGTTCGCCGGCGCGTTGAAAACCTTGAACTCCACCTGCTGCATTAAATCAGCAATATCCACCAGGCTCATCGGGTTACGTAAATCCGGTCTGTCCGTGCCATATTTCAGGACAGCATCGGCATAGGTCATGCGCGGAAATTCTGCCAGCTCAATAGCCAGATGCTCCTTGAATACCGAACGGATCATATCCTCGGCATATTGCATGATGGCTTCTTCATCTAAAAAGGAAGTCTCAATGTCAATTTGTGTAAATTCGGGTTGCCTGTCTGCCCTCAGGTCTTCATCACGAAAACATTTGGCAATCTGGTAATAACGGTCCATACCGGCAACCATCAATAACTGTTTGAATAACTGGGGTGACTGCGGCAAAGCAAAAAACTTGCCCTGATGAGTCCGGCTGGGTACCAAATAATCTCTTGCGCCCTCCGGTGTGGCGCGTGTCAGTATTGGTGTTTCTATATCGAGAAAGCCATTGTCATCCAGATACCGCCGGATGCTACTGGTAACTTTGGAACGCATGCGTAATTTATTCAGCATTTCGGGGCGTCGCAAATCAATAAAACGATTGCGCAGACGGACATCTTCCCCAACTTCCATATGCTCGTCCAGCTGGAAAGGTGGTGTCTCCGCCGTGTTCAGAATAGTCAGTTCTTTCCCTAAAATTTCTATTTGACCGGTTAGCATTTCTGCATTCTGGGTTCCTTCAGGGCGAGCCCGAACCAAACCCTGTATCTGTATCACAAATTCATTACGCACCTGCTCTGCCCGGGCAAAGCTTTCTTTCGTATCAGGATCAAACACGACCTGTGTAATCCCATCCCTGTCGCGCACATCAAGAAAAATCACGCCACCGTGGTCACGACGGCGATGCACCCAACCACACAGAGTAACACTCTCTCCGACATTGGCCTCATTTAATTCACCACAATAATGGCTACGCATAGTTCCTACCTTATTGATCTTCATTATTAATACTGGATTACAAGCTACTGAATCAACTCTTATTTAGAGTCTGCAGTTGAGCCATTGCCCTTACTGCTAGTACTGCTCTTGGCAGACTCCGTGGCTTTGCCTGATTCTGTCTTGGCGCTACTGCCAGAACTACCAGACTTTTCTGCAGATGCTTTATCTTTGTTAGAACCAGCATTATCCGCCTTTTCTTTCGAGTTTTCAGAACCGCCTGGTTTGCCCTCCGCACCATGTTTTTTCTTGCCAGTCTTGAAATCCGTTTCATACCAGCCCGTTCCTTTGAGCCGAAAGCTGCTAGCCGATATCATTTTTTTCAAGCTGGGTTGATGACATTCAGGGCATTCTTTCAGCACCGGGTCACTAACCTTTTGTAACTTTTCCAAGTGTGCTCCACATGATTCACACTGATATTCATAAATAGGCATTTCACACCCCAATAATACATATAACTTTCTAATTGTTTATGCGAAATCAAAAGCGGTGCATTGTACAGTATTTATTTATCCGACAACATTTTTGATCTAGAACACTCTAGCTTTAAAAAAAATGATAATTTTTCTTAAAAACCCGGATAAAACTCTTGCCCGTTCTGAGTGAAAAAGATATAAAGACCCCTCGACTGGGAACAGCATTTTTATAGAGTGTTCGACTATAAAAATGTGTAAAAATGAAAGTTCCTGGAATTATCTGGACTCAATCAATGCTCTAATTCTGGTTGTTACCCTGATTACTAGTTTTGATAAATTGTCGTAATACAATGACTGAGTTTTTTTATTAACAATTCAAATTAAAAGAGATGAAGGTATGGCTGTAAAAAAATCTGCAAAAGCTCCCGCAAAAAAAACCACCGCGATTCAGGATAAATACACCAAAACAGCAATCCTCAGCACTATTTCTGAAAATACTGGTCTAACCAAAAAAGAAGTATCTAATGTGCTGGATGAGCTGAGTGATCTGATCGAAAGACACATTAAAAAACGGGGAGCTGGTGAATTCACCCTGCCCGGCCTGTTAAAAATTAAAGCTGTTAAACGACCTGCTCGTCCGGCTCGTAAAAATGTCCCTAACCCCTTTAAACCAGGTGAGTTTATGGATATCCCGAAAAAACCAGCTACTACCAGGGTTAAAGTATTAGCACTTAAAAAACTGAAAGAATTTGCCCTGCAGTAATTATTAAAGTGGCAAGGACTTCAAAAGCAGCCCAAGGGCTGCTTTTTTATTGAAAGAAACATGAAAGCAAAACGGTTATCATTCCCCAGCATATGCGTACTTCCAACTATTTATTAGCAACCACCAAAGAAACCCCTTCTGATGCCGTCGTTATCAGTCATCAGTTGATGCTGAAGGCGGGTTTGATCCGTAAACTCGCATCCGGGCTTTATACCTGGATGCCAATGGGGTTGCGCGTCCTTAATAAAGTCAGCCGCATCATTCAGCAGGAAATGGATGCCTCTGGCGCACTTGAAGTGTCGATGCCGGTAGTACAGCCCGCTGAATTATGGCAGGAATCCGGACGCTGGGAACAAATGGGGCCAGAACTGCAGCGCCTGAAAGACCGTCATGATCGGGATTTCTGTCTGGGTCCAACCCACGAAGAAGTGATCACCGATCTGGTGCGCAATGAAATCAGCAGCTACAAACAATTGCCTATTAACCTGTATCAGATTCAGACCAAGTTCCGCGATGAGCGCCGTCCAAGATTCGGTGTCATGCGTGCGCGTGAATTCACCATGAAAGACGCTTATTCATTTCATGTCGATAAAGCTTCCTTGCAGGAAACTTATGATCTGATGCACGAGACCTATGCAAGAATTTTTACCCGCCTTGGTTTTGATTTCCGTGCCGTGGAAGCTGATTCAGGCAATATCGGTGGCAACAGTTCGCACGAATTTCATGTGTTGGCAGATTCGGGAGAAGATGAAATCGTATTCAGTTCTGACAGTGATTACGCTGCCAATATCGAAATGGCCAGCGCAATGGCACCTGCCAGCGAGCGCTCTGCACCAACACAAGATAAGGCGCTGGTAGCGACACCTGATACCTCCAGTATTGAAGAAGTCTGCACTGTGCTTAAGGTCAAAGCGGAACAAACCGTAAAAACCCTGATTGTGCTGGCTGCAGCGACTGATGAAGATTCGGCTCAGACTGCACTGGCAGCCCTGGTTTTGCGTGGAGATCATCAGATTAATGAAGTGAAAGCCGCAAAAATTCCCGGCATACAAAGCCCACTAACTTTTGCCAATGACGAACAGATAACTGCCGTATTGAATTGCAGTCCGGGTTCAATCGGCCCCGTTGACCTCCCAGATGGTATTCAGATGATCGTTGACAGAGATGCTGCCGTATTGTCGGATTTTGTCTGCGGCGCTAATCAGGATGGCCATCATTTGACTGGCGTAAACTGGGACAGGGATTGCAAAACCGGCACAATTGCAGACTTAAGAAATGTTGTTGAAGGTGATCCCAGCCCGGATGGCAAAGGCACTTTATCCATAAAACGTGGCATCGAAGTCGGGCATATTTTTCAGTTAGGCAACAAGTACAGCAAAGCCATGAACTTATCTGTCCTAAATGAAAATGGTAAAAGTATTATTCCGGAAATGGGCTGTTACGGTATTGGGGTGACCCGTATTGTTGCCGCAACAATAGAACAGTGTCATGACGAAAAAGGCATCATTTGGCCGGAGAATATAGCGCCTTTCCATGTCGCCCTAATTCCACTGAACGCCCATAAATCAGAGCAGGTATCACAGCTCGCCGACAAGCTTTACAGAGATTTAACAGCGGCAGGTTTAGAGGTGCTCTATGATGATCGTGACAAGAAAACCAGCCCCGGCGTAAAATTTGCCGATATGGAATTAATCGGCATTCCCCATCGCCTGGTCATATCCGAGCGTAGCCTTGAACTGAATAAACTGGAATACAAGCACCGATCAGACAGTGATAGTCAGGATATTCCCCTGGAAACTGCGCTGGATTTTTTAACCAACAAGGTTTTTTAAGCACAAGGGTCAATCAGCCAAAATCTTATTAGCAGCTTCCCGCTAACGCTGATAAATATCTGCCAGCGGCACGGCAAACTCACGCTTTGACGTATTTTCCAGCTCAGCAAAACTGTCTTTCAGCTTATCCAGTTGTGGCAGATGCTGAATAATCAAATCGGGCAAAGATTCAAAATCATCTGACTTCGGCAAAGCCACATTCAACCAACTGAAAACCTGCTGCATCGACAGACTCTGGAAATCACGTGCCAGGACAAATTCATCAGCACCGCAATTCCTGATAGCGCGCCGTTCCTGCAGAACCTTAAGTGCTTCATCCATGGATAACTCGTTGAACGGCCATTTTTCCTTAATCAATTCAGCGCTGCTTAGACTGTCACCCTGTTTCTGTAACAGCCAGAACTTGTGCAGTAACGCAATTAACACAATATGAGGATGCACTCTTTTGTTTTTATATTCCGTACTATAGGCAGGCAGTGATCTGACCAGATTAGCACCCAGCAATATCACCACCCAGCAGATATAAATCCATAACAGGAAAATCGGCACAGCAGCAAACGTGCCGTAAACCAACTGATAACTGGCCATGGCAATAAACCAGGTAAACACCTGCCTAACCAGTAAGAATGAAACAGCGACTATCAGACCACCAATAAGGCCATGAAGAAAACGCACACCACAATTTGGCACCGCGATATATAACAGCGTAAAAGCACCGGCGGTTAATATCAGTGGAAACAGACCAAGTAAAAAGCTGGTTGTTCCCAGGCTTTCGGAAATATCCAGAAAGCTTTCAAAGAGGTTGAGCGAAGTGATATAGGAGCTGATCGCAAGGCCCAAACCAAAAAGTATAGGTCCCAGACTCATCACACTCCAATAAAGTAAAAATGAATTGAGTCCTTTGCGCGGCTCTCTGACCTGCCAGATTCGATTAAAACTGCTTTCAATATTTCGCAGCATCAAAAAAGAAGTAACCAACAGCATCATGGCTCCGACCCAGGTCAGGTTTCTGGCCTGCTCACTGAAGCCGGTAAAATAATTTTCAAGTTCGCTGCTGGAACTTGGCAGCAAACGGTCCAGAATCATTGACTGCAACTGACTGCCAAACACCTGAAAAGCCGGGAATGCAGAAAGAATGGTCACCAATACGGTCAACAGCGGGATAACTGCAAACAGACTCATGTAAGTCAGTGCCTTGGCATTTTCCAGCCCTTTGTGATCGGTGAAATTCTGGTATACAAATTTGGCAAACTGCCAAAGATCAATCATTTGTATTTTCATCATAGTCTCAGTATTCAGGGATACAAAAGCAATGCGGAGCATAACTCATCGTACACCCATTGTTTATCACATTGTTTGTCTTGTTTAATCATTTTTAAATGTCTACTATTGCTCCGCATCGACAGGCAACAAGCCATGAAAACAGTACTTCACGTCTTTATCAGTAGTTCATAACGAGTAGTTCATATGTCCAATATCACGATTTACCATAATCCACGTTGTTCCAAATCGCGTCAGACTTTGGCCATTCTTGAGGAACATAATATCCAGCCAGAGGTAGTGCTTTATCTGGAAAATACACCCAGCAAACAGAAATTACATGAATTACTACAACAACTGGGAAAAAGCCCGCGCGATATCCTGCGAAAATCTGAAGATGCCTATCAGGAAAAAGGCTTGGCTGATATGAGCTTGTCTGACGATGATTTATTGGAAGCCATGCTAGCAGAGCCTAAACTGATAGAGCGCCCAATTGTAGTTCGTGGCAATAATGCCGTGTTGGGCCGACCACCTGAAAATGTACTGGAGTTAATTAAATGAGTTCACCTTATATTCTTATCCTGTATTACAGCCGTTATGGTGCGGTTGCCCAAATGGCCCAGCATATAGCCCGTGGCGTTGAAAGCGTGACAGGAATGGAAGCCCGTATCCGCACAGTTCCTGCTGTTTCCGCTGTCATAGAAGCCAGTGAGCCGGAAATTCCGGCAGAAGGAGCCATTTATTGCAGTGAAGAAGATTTTTCCGAATGCTCTGGACTGGCTTTAGGTAGTCCGACCCGTTTTGGCAATATGGCTGGCGCCATGAAGCATTTTCTGGATGGTACCGGTGCACAATGGATGAGTGGCAGTATGATAGGTAAACCTGCCGGTGTATTCACTTCAACTGCCAGCTTGCATGGTGGTCAGGAATCTACCCTGCTCAGCATGCAGATTCCCCTGCTGCATCATGGCATGCTGATCAGTGGACTTCCCTATAGCGAATCAGAACTGAATACTACTACCAGTGGCGGTACACCTTATGGGCCCAGTCATCTGGCAGGTAGTGACGGTAATAACCCTATCAGTGAAGAAGAAGCCGCACTTTGTCAGGCCTTTGGCAAGCGTCTGGCAGAATTGGCGCTGAAGCTGAGGTAAGCAAACACATGGCAGCAAGCCGGATCGCCGCTTTTTCCCGTATAGGAGTGTTGCTAAGTCTTTGTGCCCTGCTATTAATTCTTACCCTCGAAAACTGGTTAAATCAGCCGCTCAGCATATCTCGCTGGCTGATTCAAACCATCCCCTTATTGGCTTTTTTGCCTGGTCTGATCAGCAATAAACTGCGTGCATATCAATGGCTGTGTTTTGTTATTTTGTTATATTTCATTAGCGGGGTTTTGAATATTTTCACGCCGGAGAAACTAATCAGCGGAATTATGCTAACCTTGTTCTGTGTACTGCTATTCTGTTTCGCAATTTTTTATGTTCGCGATGAACAAAAAAACAAATCCGCTTAGCTTAAACTTTTTCATATAACCTCATAAACACGGCAACTATGCTCAGAAAATTATTTAAAGCTTTACTCACGGTTTATCGCTGGATTCGTAGTTTTTGTCTAAATCTGGTCTTTATCGTCATCCTGTTATTTGTTGTGACTGCCATGTTCAGCTCGGACCGACTGGAAATTCCTGACGGAGCTGCCCTGCTGATTGCGCCTGTTGGTAATATCGTGGAAGAAAGGACAGCCGTCAGTTCATTCAGCGATCTGCTAGGTGGCAATCCGGCTGACTATGAAGTGTTACTGCAGGATGTAATAGACAGTATTGAAATTGCTGGCCGTGATGAGGCCATCAGTTCAATCGTTTTACAACTGGACTATCTGCAAGCTGCTTCTCTGACACAGTTACAGGATATAGGTAAGGCACTGAAAGCCTTCAGAGAAACGGGAAAGCCTGTCTATACAGTTGCCGACAACCTTAATCAAAGCCAGTACTATCTGGCGACCTATGCTGATGAAATCATTCTTAACAATCTGGGTGCCGTTAACCTGGAAGGCATGAGTAGTTATCAATACTACTATGCTGAAGCCATAGAAAAACTCGATGTAAACGTTCATGTCTTCAGAGTCGGCGAATTTAAATCAGCGGTAGAACCTTTTGAATTAAATGGCATGTCTGACGCCGCCAGAGAGAATTATGAAGAATGGCTAAATGAAAACTGGCAGCTCTTTGTCACCGATATCAGTCAGGCACGTAATCTTGATACTGAAGAACTGAATAACTTCATCAATAACCCTGATCAACAGCTTGTTCCTTTCGAGGGTGATACCGCAGCGATGGCGCTGGATTTTGGACTGGTAGATCAAATTGCCAGCCGCCCAGAGATACGTAACTATTTAATTGCCCGGATCGGTTCCACTGAAGCCGGCGATAATTATCTGCAGATTCCATTCGATGACTACCTTGATGAGCGCCGGATCATCCTGCCGGCTGAACTGGGTGGCAACCAGATTGGTGTGATTGTTGCCAGCGGGACGATTTATGATGGTGAACAGCCAGCGGGCAGTATAGACGGTGATACTCTGGCAGCACTGATCCGCCAGGCCCGGCATGATGAAAATATTAAGGCGCTGGTGCTCAGGGTTGATAGTCCAGGCGGCAGTGCCTTTGCATCTGAGGTCATTCGTAGTGAATTACTGGAATTCAAAAGTACTGGCAAACCTCTGGTTGTTTCAATGGGCAGTGTTGCCGCATCCGGCGGCTATTGGATAGCTACTGCTGCCGACGAAATCTGGGCCAGCCCGGCAACGATAACCGGCTCCATCGGCATCTTTGGCATCTACCCGACTTTTAAACAGACCCTGAATAATCTGGGTATTTATGTTGATGGTGTTGGCACAACGACCCAGGCAGGAGCCTTTGGTCTTGGCATGGAGCTCCCTGAGTCAACCCAAATCGCTATCCAGTTAAATGTCGAAAAAGGCTATGATCGCTTCCTGCAAATTGTTGCAGAAGCCAGAGATATGAGCACTGCAGAAGTCGACGCTGTCGGTCAGGGCCGGGTCTGGTCTGCCAATGCCGCACTCGAACGAAATCTCGTGGATCAAATCGGAGACCTTGATAATGCAATAGAAGCTGCCGCAAATCTGGCTAATATTGACCAATACAGGGCCCTGCAAATCAGCCAGCCCCTCTCTCCTACCGAAGTCCTGATACAAAGCATGGCTGAAAATTTTAATATACTTAGCTGGTTCAAACCTGCTACCAGCCTTTTTACGCCCTTCAATCGCTTTTACCAGCAAATCAATGAAGATATACAGCAATTATCATTGCTTAATGATCCCGGCAATCTGTATCTGCAGTGCTTTTCATGCCTGAATCCACTTTAATTTTAAAGCTATGATAAACAAGTTGTTAAAACTAAATTAAGTTTTCTAAATAGTCTTTTTTTTAAAACAACGCCCTGTATGATTCTCGCAAACTGCCTTGTTTGTCTGTGCTGTGGACAGAGTCATGAAATATTTCCTTTGCCTTGTTGTTTTACTTGTCTCGATTCCAGCAGTTGCTGCCCAAAACAACCAGCAAAGTTCGGATACTTATGTCTTACTGGTTTCATTTGATGGCTTTCGTAATGACTTTGTAAAACACTAGAATTTAAGAAATTTTAAACGCTTGGCTAGTGAAGGAGCATCAGCAACATCACTCATTCCGGTATACCCCAGCAAAACTTTTCCAAACCATTACACCCAGGTTACTGGTCTGTATCCTGAAAATCATGGTTTGATTGAGAATACTTTCTACCGAGAAACAACGGACTCGCTGTATTCCATTAGTGATCGTGATGCCGTTGAAGATCCAAGTTATTACGGCGGCCTGCCATTAACAGCCCCTTTCAGTGGAATACACGGCTGGTATTTAAACAACCAGAGTGCTGAGGATATCGTTGTGGTACTGAATGTTGCCGGCTTCTACAGTGAACTTGAGCAATAGAAAAAACTTACCAGTGCATCATAGCTTTCACAAAAGGAATGGTGATTTTACGTTTCTCGGCAAGCGATAATTTATCCAATTGGCTAAGCACAGCAAATAATTGTGACATACTGCGCTCACTTCGCAGATAAATAAAATTCAGCACATCATCCTTGAGAGGAATTCCCTGCAATGCTGCTCTGCTCTTAAGTGCCGACAATTTTTCCTGCTCGTCCAATTCATATAACTGGTATGAAACACCACTGCTGAATCGTGACTGCAAGTCCGGCAAAGCATAATTTAATTGCAAAGGTTTCGACGCCGAACTGACAATCAAACGGCTTGCATTAGTTTGACAGGCGTTAAATAAAGCAAACAATTTTTCTTCCCAACTCGGGATTGACAGCACCAGATGCAAATCATCAATACAGAGCAGATCAAGCTGATCCAGACCGTTTAATACCTGCTCACCTTCATCAAGAAAAACTTTGAGGGGTAAATAAGCTGAATTAGCATGCTGTGCACAGCTCGCCTGCAAGAGATGGCTTTTGCCACTGCCCTCCACTCCCCAGATAAAATAAAAAGTATCTGCAGGATCAGCAGACTTTAAATCAGTCAGCAATTCCTGATTTTTTGCAGACACAATAAAATTGTCAAACGTAAACTCGTCATGCAGAACAAAATCAAAAGGTAATTGTGCTGATAATGGCATCAGTTAAGTAATCAGTTTTGTACCCAACGGTAATGCATGGCAACATCATCACCGACTCGGTTTAATTCAGACACTTCCAGTAAATTCGGCTGTAAAGCGATGGTTTCAACCAGCTGGCGCAATTGACCACCTGTCAGCATTTCCAGATAAAGGCTTGAGCCAGTAACTCTGGTCAACTGAAAGGAATAGACCCCTTCAAGGGTATTTAAGTAAGTCAGTAAAGCCGCATAATCTTCCGGACTGTCTATATCATCAATCTGCATATTAATAATGACATTGTTGTCCGTTCCGGATATCAGTACCGAGAAATACTGCGACAGTTCATCACTGGCCAGATTGATGCTGCCGCTAATAAAGTCTTCACTCAGCTCAAATTCCTCATAACTGAAGACATTATCCCTGAAGAAATATAAGCTTTTTGCCAGCACTTCCCCGCTCAAAGATCGATAGATTCTCAGCGCCAAAATACTTTCTGCCTGATAACGCTGGGAAGCATTCAGAATGGCAGCCTCATCCAGATCCCAAAGACTGTTCACATTCAAACGCAGCTGATCTTCCAGATCCAGCAAGGGAAACAGTAAAGGCAAACCTCTTGCGTCTGCAACTTTTTGTAGCGCGGTTATCCTCGCAGCGTTCTCTGGACTATTGTTATTTATTATCTGGCGTTCACTCAATTCATCCTGCACCACCATCCAGATTAAAGTTTCCGGACGGTTAGCTGGCCAGATCGGCATATTATTTTCGTCGAGCAGGCGTTGTATTTCCGACTCATAAAAATTAACCTCAATGGCAATAACTTCCCGTAACTCAGACACCTGGGCTTCTGCATTAACAGGTACCAGATTTGCCTGCGCCCTCCACGACTCGACATAAGGTTCTGGATTATTCAGTGCTCTACGCACGGACGATGAATTAATGGTTTCACTCAGGCCGCTGACTTTTGTTAGCACCTCTCGCATAGCTTCACTAAATGCTCTGCGTCTTTCCGCTTCATTATTGCGTGACTCAACGGTGATGGTTGCCTGATACAGACCCTCCACCTCAACAGCAAAACCGGCAGGCGTACAGCAGGTCAGGCAAAGCATTATTAATGCTTTACTCAAGCAGCATTGACCATGTTTCATAATTAAGTTCATAAGCGCTATCATAACCGATTCAGGTATTAGCTAACCAGCAAACTGCTTACACCATTTCATACATGGGTTAAGCCATAGCTAAACAATAGTTAACCAAGAGTTAAGCGAAAGTTAAGCTAATTTTCGAGATAATAAGCCTATGCTTAATAACCGGATCCTTAATACTTTTTGTTTATTTTTCGGACTGCTGCTGCAAAGCCTGGCAAACTTCAGTGTGGCCGCCCCTTTACCCTTTTCGGCCAATTACGATGCCCGCTTTCAAGGACTGAAAGCACGCGCTGAAATTTCATTAACACAACTAAGTGATACTGAGTTTGTAGCGAATTCCTTAATCAAACTTCGCCTCTTAGGTGCGACGGTTTCAACAATCAGAGAAAGCAGCCAGTTTGAATGGCAGAATGACAGCCCTCGCCCACATCATTATGAATATCGGCAAAGTGGCATCGGAGGACGCAGTCGCAGCGTTGAGTTTGATTGGCAAAATAATCTGGCTCTGGCCACTGTAAGAAATGAAACCGTAGAGCTGCTACTGGAAGACACCACTTTGGATGAGCTGAGCATGTACAGCTTTATCAGGGAAGAACTCAAAAAAGGCAAATCCGAAATTACCTTTGCAGTGATAGACCGAAATGTTGTGGAAGAATTTAACTATCGTATTGTTAATGAGGAAGAGGTTGTGACAGAAGCCGGCACCTTCAGCGCCGTTAAAGTTGAGCGTATCCGGGAAAACAGCGAACGCCTGACCCAGTTATGGTTTGCAAAAAATAACGATATGCTGCTGATAAAGCTGTTTCAGCGCGACCCCGACGGCGATGAATTTGAAATTACCTTGAGCAGTGCTCAAATCAATGGTGAGGTAGTCTTGCCACAAAGTAGCGGGCAGGCATCAGAACTTTAGTTCGAGTTCCTGAATTTTCTGTTGCAGGTCATCCCTGGTCAAGCAAAAATGCTGCGGAATTATAACAGGCTTTTCAGGTCTTCGGCGGTATCAATATCTCTAAGTGGTGACAATCTGACTAAGCGCAAGCCATTGCTGTGACATTTATCCAGTGTTTGCTGTAAGACCTGTTCAGTCCCCCAATCAATGTCCTGAAAAATTTCCTTGCAGGCTTGCTTCATGGCAATCAATACGTAACCGCCATCAAGCGCCGGCCCAATGACGATATCGGTTTCTTCGTCTTCCAGGGTCTGTAAAGCCTGTTCCAGATAAGCCTCATCTAAGCCGGGACAATCACTGCCAATAATAAGCACACGGGAAAATTCTCGTAACACCGCCTGCCCTGCGTGATACATTTTCTCGCCCAGATCATTGCCCTGCTGCAGTTTCATTTCACCGTTAAATTTTTTAAATTCAGGATGCTCAATATCCTGATCTACCCATAATTGACTATTGCATCGCATCTCATTAGATAAGGTATTTAACACCTCGATTTGCCTGCACATAAGGTGCAAATGCATATCCAGTGCGCCCTGTTCGCCCAGAGCTGGAATTAATCGGGTTTTCACCTTGCCCAGTACTGGCGCTCTGGCTAACATTGCTATGCAGCTATCCGGATATTGAAAAGTTGTTGCAGAAGTTGAGGTCATTTAATTCGAATCAGGATAGTAACGCTCGGCCAACTTCGCAGGGCTTGCTCCCAAAAAGTAAGACAAACGCAAACGCCACATGAGGAAAATCGTTGACCATACGCCTTTCTCCTCCCAGCGTCGACTGGATGTTTCAACGGCTTCCCGTAAACAGCATGGCCTGCCGTGCTTTAATAGCTTTTTACTGAGTGCCACATCTTCCATTAAAGGAATCCGATCAAACAAGCCGACATCTTCAAATAGTGTTCTTTTTACAAAGATTGCCTGATCACCAGTGGCGATACCGCTGGCAGCGCTTCTAAGATTCATCATGCTGCCGATCAATCTGAAGATAAATTTTTCATTACTTAATCTGACATTGAAACGGCCCCAATGATGATTTTCTGCAATCAAGGACTGCATAATCAATTTGTCGGCTGCAGCAGGCAAGCCTGTATCGGCGTGCAAGAAAAGTAAAATATCATGCCTGGCCACATCAGCCCCTTCGTTCATTTGATGAGCCCGACCTTTTACCGTTTGTATTAAACGATCCACCATGGGTCTGGCAACAGCGAGGGTGTCGTCATGACTTCCTCCATCGACCAATATGATTTCATGTCCATCATCACGGTAATACTGTAACGAGGGTAACTGACGGGCCAGCGCAGCCGCTTCATTGAGCGTGGGAATGATGATACTTATCTTGGCGGAGGCTAAAGACACTGCTGAACTCCAGCTGACGTCTCTAGTCACTTAAAGCGCCACCACAACTGCTGCCCTGGCCTGCTGTACAACCATAACAATGATCGCCGATAGCAATCGGTTTATCCGTCAAATCCGCATCAAGAATATCTTTAATGTGTGGTTTTGGTTTACTGATGGCGATCAGGGGCATATCCAGCATCTGATTAAAATCGCAGTCATACACATAACCCTGATAATCAACGCTGGCCAGTGTCCGGCACATTACCGTTTGCAGGTTTGAAGCGCTATAGGCGCCTTTCAATATGCCCATATATTCATCGTACAAACCCTTGGCCAGCAGCCAGCCGCCAAAGCGGCTGATTGGCATATTTGTGATGGTGAATAACTGATTGAATTCGATAGCGTAATTTTCTTTTAGGATACGTTTATAGTCGGCTTCAAGTTCGGCTTGTCCGGGGGGCAGGTTCAAACCCTGCGGGTTGTATACCAGATTCAACTGTAGTTCGGGATCAGCACCATAACCCAGGCCATTCAATATTTTTAAGGCCTGGATACTGCCATCAAAAATACCTTTACCACGCTGCTTTTCAACATTCTCTTCCGAGTAACAAGGCAAGGAGGCAGTAATCGTCACTTTATTGTCAGCCAGAAACTGAGCCAGGTCTTCATAGCCAGGTTCATGCAAAATCATCAGGTTACAGCGGTCAATAACCTCAATACCCAACTCTCTAGCACTGCTTACCAGATAACGAAAATGCGGATTCATTTCCGGCGCACCACCGGTTAAATCCAGCACACTGATATCCAGTTTTTTTAAAGCCTGAATAATCAGATCCACGACTTCCAGACTCATCAGTTCCTTGCGTGTTGGGCCGGCATTGACATGGCAATGCACGCAGCTCAGGTTACATAAATAACCAAGGTTTACCTGCAAGGTGCTGAGTTTTTCCCGGTAAACAGGTGGGAAATCGCTTTCCAGTAAGTAGGGTTTGGTATCTAGCATATCAATAGTCGTCTCTTTAACAGGCAAAAAACATTCTATGCAATGCCTTGGCGATAAGCAAAGTGCTGCTTATATTATTTCCGGGAGCACGCTAGAATAGAGCCTTGATTAACTGAGTTGTTACACATGTCTTCAATCTATTCCCTGGACTCCCTGAAGTTCGACAACAGCTACTACAATAAATTGCCGGCGGATCCTGTTATCAATAATAACAGCCGCTATGTCGATGCCGCCTGCTATTCAAAGGTAGCTCCCATGCCTTTTCCAAAGGCCAGCCTGGTTGCTTTTTCGCGCGATATGGCGATGGAACTTGGACTCAATCCGATGGAGTGCATGACGCAGCGTTTTACCGAAATTTTTAGCGGCACTCATCCTTTAGACGGGATGCAACCTTTTGCTGCCTGTTACGGAGGCCATCAGTTTGGTAACTGGGCCGGCCAACTGGGTGATGGACGAGCAATCAATCTGGGAGAAATTATCAGCAAAAAAGGGCAACGCTGGGCTTTGCAATTAAAAGGTTCGGGGCCTACCCCCTATTCCCGGCATGCTGATGGCTTTGCTGTTTTACGTTCATCCATCCGCGAGTTTCTTTGCAGCGAAGCCATGCACTATTTACGCGTACCAACTACCCGCGCCTTGTCTCTGCTAAGTACCGGCACCCAGGTTGAACGCGATATGTTTTATGACGGACATTCAAAGATGGAGCCAGGTGCCATTGTTTGTCGTGTCGCGCCTACTTTTATTCGCTTCGGTAATTTCGAGCTGTTTACGTCACGCAGGCAGATAGACATTTTAAAGCAGCTGACTGACTATACGATTGAATATTTTTTTCCTCACCTGGGCAAACCGTCAAAGGAAATTTACCTGCAATGGTTTAATGAAGTTTGTTTGTCCACTGCACGTCTGATGACAGAGTGGATGCGGGTCGGCTTTGTGCATGGTGTAATGAATACTGACAACATGTCCATTCTTGGATTAACCATTGATTATGGCCCTTACGGTTGGTTAGAGGATTACGATCCTTACTGGACACCCAATACCACTGATGCCGGTGGTCGCCGTTATGCTTACGGCAAGCAACCCGAAATAGCCCAATGGAATTTATTACAACTGGCCAATGCCATTTATCCACTGGTTGAAGATGCCACTGGTCTGGAAAATGCTCTGCAAAACTACCGAAAAGTCTATGACACCGCCTGGCGCGACATGATGACAAGCAAGCTCGGCCTCAAGCAATTCGACAAAGATCATGATGAAGGTTTTTTCCAGGATTTGGTGCGCAATCTAAAAAATACTGAAACTGATATGACCCTTTTTTTTCGTCATTTAAGTAATCTGGAGATTGCTAAAACTGCTGATGCCGATGATCTGTTAGCCATTATCAAACCGGCTTTTTATGTCGATGAGTTAGCACCTGATGCTGCCATTGATATTAAAAACTGGTTAATGCAGTACCGTGAAAGATTGATTGCGGATGGCAGGCCTGACGACGTAAGACGTAAACAAATGCATGCTGTTAACCCGCTTTATGTTTTACGTAATTATCTGGCGCATGAAGCCATTGAAAAAGCCGAAGCTGGCAGTTACACCATGATTCATGAATTGCAGGAAGTGCTGAGAAATCCGTATACGGAACAGCCTGGCAAGGAACGCTACGCGGAAAAAAGACCTGCCTGGGCCAAACAGCAGGCCGGCGCTTCCATGCTGTCCTGTAGTTCCTGACAGCTTCCCTCGCCTTTGTTAAAG
>Ga0181595_10002553_pt1 | contig 18106 bp, 15 predicted proteins | sample 041ome_7_FD_145604 | JGI IMG/M metagenome (GOLD analysis project Ga0181595, IMG submission 145604) | Coastal salt marsh microbial communities from the Groves Creek Marsh, Skidaway Island, Georgia - 041401AS metaG (spades assembly) | ecosystem: Environmental > Aquatic > Marine > Intertidal zone...
GAATGGATGGATAAGAACTTAAAAAATCGTAAAGATATCTCTATAAGTCTCCATCCTCATAATGATAGAGGTACAGCTGTTGCAGCATCTGAGTTTGGACTCATGGCTGGTGCAGATAGGGTTGAAGGTACTTTGTTTGGAAACGGTGAAAGAACTGGCAATGTAGACATAGTCACGATAGCTTTGAATATGCTTACTCAAGGAATTGATCCGCAGCTAGACTTTTCGAACATAAATTCAGTTATGAGAGAGGTTGAGTATTGTAATCAGCTGCCAGTCCATCCAAGACATCCATATGCAGGAGACTTAGTTTTTACAGCATTTTCAGGGTCCCATCAGGATGCAATAAAAAAGGGTTTCCAAGCTATGAAACAAAGCAATGACCCTGAGTGGGCTGTCCCATATTTGCCAATTGATCCAGCTGACCTGGGAAGAAGTTACGAGGCTGTTGTTCGTATCAACTCTCAATCTGGAAAAGGTGGTGTTGCATTTCTTTTAGAAAAAGATCACGGGGTATCTCTTCCAAGAAGACTTCAAATTAGCATGAGTCAAAAAATACAAAAACTTGCAGACGAAACAGGTAAAGAAATTAGTAGTCCTGAAATATGGGAAATATTTGAGACAAACTTTTTAAAACCAAAAAATAATTTTGCATATAAAAGCCATAGATCATCAACCAAAGATGACGTTCACGAGTTAGAAGTCAAAATGATTATGAATACTGAAGAGGTCACTGTATCTGGAACTGGTAATGGACCAATAGATTCATTTGTTAATGGTTTATCTAAGGAATTAGGAATCAATATAAAAATTTCTGACTATCATCAATCTGCAATCTCATCAGGTTCTGATGCTCAGGCTGCAGCATACATTGAGCTTGAGAAAGATGGACAGACAAGATGGGGAGTTGGAATAAATCCAAATACCACAAGAGCTTCGTTTGAAGCTATTATCGTAGGACTCAGTAAAATCCTATAAAAACTAATCGAAATTTGGTTCGCGTTTCTCAAAAAAAGCTAGTACAGCCTCATGGTTTTGAGGGCTCCTAGTCAAGCTATTTTGAATTTCAGCTTCGCTTTCATATGTGTCCCAATATGAATTAGATAATGATTCTCGCATTAATTTTTTGGTGTTCCCAAGGGCTTGGGGCGATCTTTTGGCAAGTCCAGCAGCCCACTCTAATGTATCTTCTTTTAGCTTATCAACCGTTGTTACTTTATTAGCCAAACCAAACTTCAAACATTCTTTTGCATCAATTTTTTTTGCCTCTATTGCATATTCGTATGCCTTTGAGTAACCAAGATATTTTGGTAATAGCCATGACAATCCTCCATCAGGTATTAATGCGATATTGCTAAATACCGAGAGAATATAAGCATCATCAGACATCACTCTTAAATCACATGCCATAGCAAATGCAGCTCCTATTCCAGCTGCTGGACCTTGTATAGAAGCTATAACAGGCTTAGGCATAGAAATTATATTTTCAAATGAAGGCTTAAAGCCTCTTAACAAAGCATCCTTTGATCCATCCCAATTAGCATCAGCTTCAGATAAATCAGCACCAGAAGAAAAAGCTCTTCCTGATCCGGAAAGAACCACAACTCTTACATCGTCATCATCTTTCACTAATTTAGTTGCTTCTTGTAAATCCCAAATTAATTGAGAATTAAAAGCATTCAATACATCTGGTCTATTTATTTCTATTGAAGCAACTTTATTTTCTTTATTTATTTTTACTGTCTTTAAATCCATAATTTAAATCTCCTAGAGTTTCATGCCTAAACACTATTTCTTAGAAATAATGATACACCCATCTTTATAACAAATTTCCCCGCCTACTTGATCCTTGTCAGCTCTTGTCCATGAAACTAAAGATTTAGGCCCAGGATTTGATTGTATAAAAGTTTTTATAATTTCTTCGATTACCTTTTTGCTTGGCATAGCTATGCTCTGTTTTCTTATTGAATATCTAATAATATCAACAACAAATGGTTCATCTATTTCTCTTAGATCTTTAACTTGAATTTTTTTACTAATTAAATGTTCAAATTTTTCTTCTAAAAGAATTTCATATGATTGATTTTTAATCCTTATAAACTCTGAAGTATTTGAGATTCTTGATGATGCCTTCATCCATCTCTGCTCGATAGAAGGAATAATATTATTTCTTATGTAATTTCTATCTTGTTCTTGTTCATCATTAGACTCATCTTTGATGTAACTGATGTTGTTCTCTCTGAGGTACATCATGATATCTTCTTTAGTTAAGTTAATTAAAGGTCTTACAAGATAACCATCTCCTACGCCTCTTTTTACATTAAGGCTTTCAAGACCATCAACTCCTGTGCCTCTAAATAATCTTAATAAAAAAGTTTCAGCTACATCATTAGAATGATGACCAAGTAAAATCTGGTCTCCCTCTTTGAGGTATTTTGTAAATACCTTGTATCTAGCTTTTCTAGCAGCTGATTCCAGACCATCCCCATCAATTTTAATTTCAACAGACTCAACATGGCATGGTATACCTAATTTCTTAGAAGTCTGTTTACAATGGTCTTCCCATTCAGCTGATTTTCTTGAGAGATTGTGATTGATATGGATTGCTTCTATATTAGAAATATCATTTGAATAAAGCAAATGCAATAATGCAGTAGAGTCAGGTCCCCCACTATATCCAACATAGATTTTTTTATCTAAATCTAAGTGATAAGTTAAATCATTAAAACTAATCAAAATCTAAATGCCAATTTCTACTAATCTTTTGTATCTTATGTCCAGTAGTTGTTCCATAGACATACTATTTAGAGCAGATAAATTTTTAATTAAGGAATCTTTAATTCTTGATGAAATTAGATCATAGTCCCTGTGAGCACCACCCAAAGGCTCTTCAATAATTTCATCAATAATTTTTAATTTTTTTAGTTCATTTGCTGATACCTTCATCGCCTCAGCAGCTTCTGAAGCCTTGTCAGCAGTTCTCCATATTATTGAAGCACAAGCCTCTGGAGAGGCTACAGAATAAGTCGCATATTGAAGCATTGCAATATTATCACCAACACTTATAGCTAATGCTCCTCCGGAACCACCCTCACCAGTAACTACAACTAAAATTGGAGTTTTTAGTTCTGACATTACTGCTAAATTTCTGGCAATTGCTTCACTCTGACCTCTTTCTTCACCTTCTATACCTGGATACGCTCCGGCCGTGTCGATAAAAGTTATAACTGGCATGGAAAATTGTTCAGCTAACTCCATCAGTCTCTTAGCTTTTCTGTAGCCTTCAGGCTGTGGCATACCAAAATTTCTTCTAACTTTTTCTTCGGTATCTCTTCCTTTCTCATGCCCAATAATCATGACCGGCATATTTTCAAGATATGCTATACCTCCAATAATTGAAGCATCATCACCAAATTGTCTGTCGCCATGCAATTCATCAAAATCATCAAAAATTCTATCTATAAAATCTAATGTATGAGGTCTTTGAGGATGTCTAGCAACTTGAACTGTCTGCCAAATAGAAAGCTTTGAATATATTTTTTTTGTTTCCACATCCCTTTCTTTTCGCAGGGTGTTAATCTGATTATTTAATTCTGAAGAGTCTATAGCTGAATTTTTTAGAGCAGTGATTTTCTCAGATATGTCCTGAATTGTTTTCTCAAAGTCTAAAAATTTATAATCTTCTGAAATCTCAGGAATATTCTTTGGATCAATTTCTTTATTTGTCATTTTTATTTGGTGTAAAAAATTATATTTCTAGAGCATTTTTTCCAAAAGTTTCATCTAACAAACTTAAATTTGATAAAGTCGGTTCAAATTTAAATTTATCACCCATGTCTATTATAGCCTCTGAATCATTTGTTATTACTTTTACATTTAAATTACATCCTGAAGACTTCCACAAATCTTTATTTAACTTCTCTAACTTTTCAGAAAGCTCCTCAAGTGAAAATAGGTCAGATTTTTCTAGATTTAAGATAACTTCCTGAATCTTTTTTGAAAGCTCTTGATCTAATGACTTAACTTCTTTAACTCTCATCCTAAACATTGCATCACCAATTTCTTTAGATCTGTAGTCATCTATTTCAACCGCACCCTTTACAACAAGAATTTTTCCATCTTTTAAAATTTCATGACAGTCTTCAAGAACTTCACTTGGAACCACTCCATCCATAACTCCAGTACCATCATCAAAATTTATAAATGTTAAAGGTTTTCCTTTTTTGTCTTTTATTTGTCTAACACTGTTGATTAAGACTACCAAAGAAGCTTTTTTTGTATCATGGCTGAGTTTGTGTATTTTCGTTGACCTAAGACGGTTTACTTTTGTCTCAATTGCATTGACAGGATGTCCAGATAAATAATATCCCAGTGATTTTTTTTCAAGCGCTAACAACTCACTTAAATTCATGTCTGGAGTATTTTTATATTTTTCATATGGATCAAAGCTATCATCTAGTGATGAGAATAAATCTCCTGACATTCCAACTTGCTTAGATATATTTTTTGACCCATCTTTTAACATATCCTCAACACATGAAATTGCTATGCTTCTTGAGGGAGAAATGCTGTCAAATGCTCCAGATTGAGATAAAGCCTCTAAGGATTTCTTACCTCCAAGTTTTATGTCTACTTTCTTTGAAAAATCCCATAAATCATTAAATGTATTAGTTTCTCTTATTTGACACACATGTTTTATGAATGCATCAGCCACGCCTTTTATGGCTCCTAAACCATATTCGATATCTCCGTCTTCATTTACTAAAAACATTTTGTTACTGGATAAAATATTTGGTTTTAGGACATTGATATTCATTCGCTTACATTCCTGAATTAATGCATGAATTTTATCTGTATTTCCTAGCTCAGTTGAGAGTACAGCAGCCATAAAATGCTCAGGATAATAAGTTTTAAGATATGCTGTTTGATAAGAAATTACTGCGTAAGCAGCTGAGTGAGATTTGTTAAAGCCATACTCTGCAAATTGTTCTATTAGCTCAAATATTTTTTCAGCTGTTTTTGCTGGTATAGAATTTTTATCACAGCCCTTAACAAAAATTTCTCGTTGCTCTTCCATTTCTTCAACTTTTTTCTTACCCATCACTCTTCGAAGTATGTCTGCTTGACCCATAGAATAGCCAGCAAGAACTCGAGCAGCTTCCATGACCTGTTCTTGGTAGACAATAACTCCATAAGTTTCAGATAGAACTGGCTCAAGTAGTTCATGCGGGTAGGTAACCTGACTTCTACCATGTTTTCTATCTACAAAAGTTGTATGCATTCCTGAATTAAGGGGTCCAGGCCTGTATAGAGCTAAAAGAGCTGTTATTTCTTCAAATTTTGTGGGTTTTAGTTTTTTGATTAAATCTCTCATCCCTGTTGATTCCAATTGAAAGACTGCCATTGTTTTACCGGATGACAATAGTTCAAATACCTTGGGATCATTTAATGGAATACTATCTAAATTTAATTGTTCTTCACCATTTTGAAAGGATTTGTTAATAGATTTAACGGCTTTATCAATGACGGTTAGTGTTCTTAATCCTAAGAAATCAAATTTTACTAATCCAATTTTTTCTACATCATCTTTATCATACTGAGTCATGATTGAAGATGACTGTCGATCATTATATATAGGACAAAAATCTGACAAGCTTCCTGGAGCAATAACAACTCCACCAGCATGTTTACCAACATTTCTTGCTATGCCTTCTAATTTATATGCTAAATCCACAACTTCTCTAACTTCAGAATCATTTTTTGCAGCTTGAGCAAAAACTGGTTGTTCTTCTTTTGCTCTATCAAGTGTCATTCCTGGTGCAAACGGAATCATTTTTGAAATTCTATCTCCCAATGCATAAGGCTTACCCATTGCCCGAGCAACATCTCTTACAACAGCTCTTGCAGCCATTGTTCCAAAAGTAGCTATTTGTGAAACAGCTTCACTGCCATATTTATTGCTTACATAATCAATAACGCTATCTCTTTTTTCCATACAAAAATCTATATCGAAATCAGGCATAGATATCCTTTCAGGATTAAGAAAACGTTCAAATAGCAAACCATGAGCTATTGGATCAAGTGTGGTTATACCAAGTGAATATGCAACTAATGAACCAGCTCCTGAGCCCCTGCCAGGACCTACCGGAACATCATTATCTTTAGACCACTGAATGAAATCATAGACAATTAAAAAGTAACTTGAGAAGCCCATTTTTTTTATTTGATTTAATTCGTAATCAAGTCTTTGCTTGTATTCTTCTTGCTTTTTATCATCAAAATTTATAATTATTTGATTTAACTTTTTGTGTGAAAGTTCAGCAATATATGAATCAAAGTCATGTTCATCTGGAACAGGATATTCAGGAAGAAAATACCCCTCAGTATGCAGAGATACATTACATTTTTTTGCAACTTCATTTGTATTTTTTATTAGCTCATCAAAGTCTAGGAATAAATTACTCATTTCATCAGGAGACTTAAAATACTGCTCACTAGAAAAAGGTTTTTCTCTATTTGGATCATTCAAAGTTCTTCCTGTATTAATACATACTTTAGTTTCGTGAGTCTCATAATCATTTTTTTCTGAAAAAAGAACATCGTTTGTAGCAATTAAAGGAACACCTTTTGAATTAGAAATTGGGAGTATATTTGTAAAAAATTCCTGCTCATCTAATCTATTAGTTTTTTGAATTTCTATGAAGAAATCTTCTTTAAATACTTCTAGAAATTTATCAATACGACTGGCTGCCTCATCAAATTTCTTCCTTTTTATTAGCTCGAATATGTGACTATCTTTTCCGCCAGAAATTACTATTACATCATTTCTAAATTCCTCAAGATCATTGAAATTAAGTATTGGAGTTTGATATGAATAATTATTGTGAGCTTTAGAAATCGCTCTCATTAAATTTTTATGTCCATTGTTGTTTTTAGCTAAACATAAAAGTTCATGCGATGAATCATCACCATCAAATATAACTCTTATTGATGATCCAGATATTGGCTTGATTCCTGCACTTTCGCATTTATTAAAAAATTTAACCATTGCAAACATATTAGACTTATCAGTTAAAGCAAGAGATGGGACAGAATGCTTTTTTGCACAATCAACTAACTGATTAATTGTTAAGAGCCCTTGAGTAATACTATATTCTGATGAAACTCTTAAATGAGAAAATGTTTTTTCCATTGTACTAAGCGATAACTCCTTTAAATGTTTTTCTATGAATTGGTGTTATGCCATGTTTTTTTATTGCAGCTTTATGCAGTTTCGTGCCATAACCTTTATGATTCGAAAAATAAAAATCTGGATATTTTTTATCAAATTGCATCATTAAATTATCCCTATAAACTTTTGCAATAATTGAGGCAGCGCTTATTTCATCCACATCAGAATCACCACCAATTATTGTTTGAGTATCTATATCTAAATCAGGCTTATGCGTTCCATCAACAAGAATCTTACCTGGTTCAACAGATAGGTTTAGTATAGCCCTTTTCATTGCTAATAAAGAAGCTTGTAGAATATTAATGCTATCTATTTCTTCAACAGATGCAGATCCAAAAGAAAAATAAGAATTTTGCATTATGGTTGATGATAATTCATCTCTTTTCTTCTTTGAAAGCTTTTTTGAATCTGCAAGACCAGGTATGTTGGTTTTTAGAACTACAGCTGCTGCAATCACAGGGCCAGCCAAACAACCCCTTCCAACCTCGTCAACTCCAGCAATAAAATTCAAAGCTTTAAAATTGCATTTGTGTGCTCGATTTCCTCTGAGCCAATTAATAATGTTCTCAATTGTTCTGAAAGTGAGTTTAAATGATGAAAATCAGTTGATTCAACAGCCTTTAAGATTTCTTGTGAGGTACATTTTTTTTGAATTAGTTCAGGAAATTTTCTTGAGCCTAGTAATAAATTTGGAAGGCCTACATCATCAATCTTAAGCATTCTTGAAATAATAAAATAATTAATTGGATTTGTTTTGTAGCAAATAATTGGAGATGCGCCTAGTATTGCAGCTTCAAGAGTTGCAGTCCCAGAAGTTACTACTGATCTATCAGAAATTGATAAAAAATCTTTTGCAGAGTCTATGCTTATCTTAACTGGCAATGATTTTGGAACAAGATTATCAATTGTTTCAAAAATCTTTTGATCAGATGCTGGAATTAGGTACTCATAATCCTCATTTTTATTTGAATGAAGATTAATAAACTCTATGTATGTAGGGAGTAAATTTTCAATTTCAGAGATCCTGCTCCCTGGAAGTATCGAAATATATTTTTTTAACGGATTTAAATTATATTTTTTATATACAAGCTGAGAATCTTGTTTAAATAATTCACTAAATGGATGTCCTATATGAATACTTGATAAATCCTTATTTCTATAATAATCATGCTCAAAATTAAATAAGCACATTGTTAAATCTATATAACGTTTAATATTTTTAATTCTACTTTCTCTCCATCCCCATACTGACGGGCTAACAACTTGAATATTTTTGCTTATTTCTTTTTGCTTGAGCGTTCTGTGAATGCTTATATTAAAGTCTGGAGAATCAATACCAATGAAATAATCTATATCATTTTCAATAAACAAATTTATTAATTTTTTTTGTAGTTGTTTGAGTTGCCTGTATTTAATAAGAGGTTCTATTAGGCCCATTACATGCAACTTACTAAAATCAAAAATTGAATTGAGTCCTTCTTGAATTATTTTAGGTCCACCAATTCCATATAATTCGACATGATGTGTTTTTTTAAGTCCTGAGATTATTTTTGCTCCAAGTCTGTCACCGGAGTATTCTCCTGCAACAACCCCAACCTTAATAATTGGCTTTTGCAAGCTCACTTACCTTAAAATGCCGCGAGATGAAGCTTTAATAGACTGAGAAAAAATATCTAGATAGGTATCATTAGTTTCAGCTAAAAGAATATCTATTTCTTTTAACGAATCTTCAAGCTTTAATCCCTTTTTATAGATAATTTTAAAAGCTTTCTTAATAAGGCTTATGGATTCTGGTGGAATATTATTTCTACTCATTCCTACTGAATTTAGACCAATTACTCTTGCTGGATTAGAGGCCACTTTAGTATAAGCTGGAACATCCATAGTTATTGAGGTATTCATACCAGCAAAGGAATAATCCCCTAAGCTGCAAAACTGATGTACAGCTGAATATCCACCTATAACAACAAAATTACCAACAGAAACATGACCTGCAATACCAGCATTATTGGCAAAGACATTATTATCACCAACCAAACAATCATGAGCAATATGTGTATATGCCATCAATAGATTACCATTTCCAATTTTGGTAATTCCTTTGTCTTGAATAGTTCCTCGATGAACAGTAACTCCTTCTCTAAAAATATTGTTATCACCAATAATTAATTTAGTATCTTCACCCTTAAATTTTTTATCAGGGGTATCTTCTCCAATAGAAGAAAATTGATAAATAGTATTATTTTTACCTATTTTTGTTGGGCCTTTAATTACAGCATGACTTAGAACACTAGTGCCCTCTTCTATTTCAACATTGTCTCCAATAATACAAAAAGGTCCAATCTTTACGCTTGGATGAATTTTTGTTTGATTGCTTATAACTGATGAAGAGTCTATATTCATTAAGCTTTCCTGTCTGCGCAAAGTATTGAAGCCGAGCAAACAATTTTATTCTCAACTTCAGCTCTAGTGTCAAATTTCCATATACCTTTTTTTTCGCTGACAACTGTGCTGTATAAATGAACTATATCATTTGGTCCAACACGTGATCTAAACCTAGCTTTATCTATACCTGCAAATACATAGATTGAGCCCTCTTCCGGTGTCTTGTCCATTGTTTTGAAACCCAAAATACCAGACGCTTGAGCAAGTGCCTCAATTAATAATACACCCGGAAAAACGGGATTACCTGGAAAATGACCCTTATAGAAATTATCATTAGCTGAATTTTTTAGAATACAATGAATGCTTTTACCTAATTCAACTTCAATAATTTCTTCAATGAAAAGAAATGGTTCTCTGTGAGGAAGAAAGTTTTTTATTTCATCAAAGTCTTTTAACATTATTTGCCTCTTTTTTTTATATACACAGAAGATTTTGCCCAGTCCTTCTGTTCCTGGGCGGGCATTATACCAACATAATTCCCAGGCTCTTTGATATCTTTTGTAATTAGGGTATGTGCTCCAACAGTAACATTGTCACATATATTTAAATGACCAAGCACCCCAGAAAGACCACCCATCTGAAAATTTTTTCCAATTACAGTTGATCCAGCAATTGCGCATGAGGCAGCTATTGCAGAATTTTTTCCTAAAATTACATTATGGGCGATATGTATCTGATTATCTAAAATTACACCATCATGTATTTCAGTATCTGCTAACGCACCCCTATCAAGAGTACAATTTGCTCCAATTTCTACATTTTTTCCTATAATTAGTTTTCCAAGTTGTTCAATTTTTACGTATTCTTCATTATTTTTAGCATATCCAAAACCGTCAGAACCTAGAACAGTTCCATTATGAATGATTGAATTTTTTCCTATAAAAACATCCTGAACAAGCGAACAATTTGATTTAATCATAACGTTGTCCTCAATTAGACAATTAGGACCAATAACAACATTAGCTCCAATTGAAACATTTTTCCCTATTGATGAATCATTAGAAATTACAGCTGATGGATGGATAGAAAAATTATCTAATTCAAATATTGAGTTTTTAAATAACGAACTTAGCTTTGCATAAGCCAAGTATGGATCTGATGATATTAGGTAATTTTTTTTATCTTGTATCTCATATGACTCATCGACAATAATAGCTGAAGCTTTACAATTTGATATTAATTTTGAATATTTAGTATTAGCAAGAAAAGCTATTGAATCTGAAGATGCTTTTTGCAGAGTGGATAAATTGTTGACGATAGTTTTACCGTCGCCAACAATTTTTGAATCTATATGTTCTGCTATTTCAGCTAAAGTATATTCTTTTTGTTCAGACACTACTCAGATTGAGTGTTAGCCTCTGACGATGCAACATCAAGCATTGAAGTAACGTCATCAGTTAAATCTAGTGCTGGATCACTAAAAAGAATAGTTTCATTCTTTTGCAAAAGAACTTTTATTTGCTTAGCTTGTATCAATTCGCCAATTATTTTTTGCATTGCTGGGCCATTTTCGGCAAAAACTCTCTGTGCAGTTTCCTCTTGTGCTTGTTGTATTTTGCCAGCTAAGAATTCAAGATCTTTACCTTTATCTTGGATATCTTTTTGCATATTAGCTATCTCAGCCTGAGAAAGTGTCTCAAGATCTTTTTGAAGTTGTTCTGCGATCGCTTGTCTTTCAGCTTGAAGCGACTGGGCTTCTTCTAGATTAGCAGCATAATCAGCATCTTCTTCTAAAGCTTTAAATGCATCAGCAGCAGCTTGAGTTGATAAAACAGCTGTTCTCATATCAATAACAGCCATTCCATCTACAGCCATTACTGGAAAAGATAACAGTAAAATTGCTAGTATGTTTAATTTATATAAATTTTTCATATTTACCCCTTGTTGGTGTGTGATATTTTATCTCAATTAGAATACATTGCCTACAGTGAATTGGAATTCCTTTGTTTCTTCGTATCTTCCTGCATTTGTTGGTTTTGAAATGGCAAAACTCATAGGACCAAAACCGGTTATCCATGTTACGCCAACTCCATAAGAATATCTTAAATCGTCTATAGATGCCTTATAACAATTTATCTGGTAGTCCTTGCAGTTATCTGAAAAAACATTACCAAAATCGAAAAAGAAAGCTGATCTCATTGATCTTTGATCCTCAATAAAAGGAAGTTTAAAGATCAATTGTAAACTACCCTCAACTTTGATGTTGCCTCCTATTGAAAGCCTCCTATTGTAGGAAGAATTTGCATATGGATTATAGTAAGGAGTATCCAAAATTTCATCTCCATCTGTATCTATTAGGTTGGGGCATGTGCCTTCAGCGTAATTAAACTCATAGCATGGGGCCTCAGTGCTTCTTGGTCCAAGAGTATTTGATTCAAAACCTCTTAATGACCTTGGGCCGCCAGCATAAAAATTTTGAAAGAATGGTGGCTCTTTAGTATCTCCAAATGGAGTTAAATATCCGAGCTCAATATTTAGACCAAATACCAGATCTCTTTTCATTGGTTTATAGTACTTCTGTCTAATATTAAATCTTGCATAGTCTATATCTCCTCCAGGTATGGTAGAAGAAAGACTCATAACTGTTGAAGATCCTGCAGTTGGAAAAATGCCTCGATTAAGCGTGATTCTTTGCCATGATACTTGTGCAGATAAAGTTTCAAACACGCTTCCTTCGGCATTAATAAAATCCCATATTTCTCTTGCAGGCATCGATCCTATATCAATATTTGTTTTGTCATATGTTAGACCTATATTAATTCTTTGAGTATCTGAAATAGGGTATCCAGATTGAAATCCAAAACCTTTTGAGTTACTTAAATAATTAGCAACGTTAAATTCACCATAATCAGTTTTCCTGTAATAAAGATTATATCCACGACTCACAGCATCTTTGGTGGCGTATGGATCTACAAAATTAATATTATAATTTTCTGAGTAAATGTTTTTACTTATTCCAATGCCAACTGTGTTACCGGAACCTAAGAAATTTTGTTCTTGCATATTAAAACCAAGCATTAATCCAAAATCACTATAGCCAATGTTGCCACCAACAGATCCAGTGGTTTCCTCCTCTACTGAATATAAAACGTCTATTTGATCATCTGTATTAGGAACAGGGATAGTTTCAACTTCAACTTCCTTAAAATATCCTAATCTTTCTAGTCTAACTTTTCCTGCTTCAATGCTATTGTTAGATGACCATGCGCCTTCAAACTGTCTCATCTCCCTTCTTAATACATAATCTTGAGTAATGTTATTTCCTGAAAATAAAATTTTTCTTGTATATGTTCTTTTTCCCGGATCAATTGTAAAAATAATCTCAACTTCATCAGTATTTTCATTAACCTCAGCATTTCCTGTAACTTCAGCAAAGGCATATCCTCTGTTACCTAAAACATTAACGAAAAATTCTTCAATAGAAGTTATTTGAGCTTGAGAGTATGTGAGGCCATTCAACGAGCTAATAATACCCGAATATACCTCATCGTCTAATGGGATATCTCCAACAACCTCTGCATTAGAGATAGTATATTTATTACCTTCAAATATATTAAAGTTTATGAAAATGCTTTTCATATCTCTTGAAAGGCTTATCTGCGATGATTCAATAGAGAATTTTAAATATCCTCTATCCTTATAGAAAGATTCAAGAGTCTCAATATCGCCTTTGAGTTTCTCTCTAGAATATGAGTTGTTGTTGCTTAAAAAAGAGAAGAAAGATCCTTCAGATAATTCAAATCCATTTAGTAACTCTTCATCATCAAAAATCTCATTTCCAATAATATTTATTTTTTTAATCTTGGCGCTATTACCTTCATCAACAATAATTTTTATTTCTAGCCTGTTTCTTGGTTTTTTTATTTCTTCTATTTCAACATCAGCTCCATACCTTCCATTAGAAGCATATGACCTTACTAGCTCTGATTTTACTTTGTCTAATGTTGATCTTTTGTATACCTCTCCTTCTTTAATACCCACCCCATCAAGGCTTTCAATTAATTGTTCTGTTTTAAGCGCTTTATTTCCTGAAATATCAATAGCGGAAATAGAAGGTCTTTCAACAACACTTATAATTAATGTATTACCATCTTTAGCAATTTGAATATCATCAAACTGTTCAGTAGAAAAAAGTGACTTAGTGATATCTATTGATTTTCTTGTATCAATTTTATCTCCAACACTAATCGGAATAACGTTGAATATGCTTCCAGTTGATACTCTTTGAAGACCAATTATTCTTATATCACTTACTAAAAACTCATCAAAAGCATTAAGGCTGGATATGAATAAAAAACTTAAAAAATAAAACTTATGAATTTTCAATTGTTTTTACACCTATAAAAAACGAGCAATATCATTAAATATTGCAAAAATCATTAATGCTCCAACCATTAATGCTCCGCCTGTGTATATGAAGTTTTCAGTTTTTTCTGTAAATGGTTTACCTCTAATTGCCTCTATACCTAAGAGTGTAAGTTGGCCACCATCTAGAACTGGAATAGGTAATAAATTCAAAACTCCTAGGCTAATACTTAATAAAGCCATTAAATACATAAAAGGAAGGAATCCTGCTTGAGCAGTATTGCCAGCCATCTGAGCAATACCAATAGGGCCGCTTAAATTTTCAGTACCCATATTTCCAGTAATCATCTTGCCAATAAACTGAAGTGTTTTAACGCTTAGATTATATGTTTCATATATACCTTTAGACAGTGATTGATAGAAAGATCGACTAGTTCCAAAAGAAACTCCAATAATGCCAACTTGATTGCCATCAATATCTTCAGAGGAGCCAACTCTTATAGGAAGTTGAAGCAAATTACCATTTCTGTATACATCAATTAATACATTTTGATCAGGCATAGAAGAAATCTCTTTTCTAATATCGCTTGCATAATTTATTTTAGTATTCCCGATTTTTGCAATCACATCATTTGCTTTTAAATTTGATTTATCTGCTGGCCCATTCTTAATAATCGAACCAATTACAGGTTTCATTTTATATTCAACTTCAAAACCTAAATCATTTAATGGATTAGCTTGAGATTCAGCAGTTGGTAAAAAATCTTTAACTAATAAACCAACCTCAATAAAATCTGAAATATCTGGTCTTTTTAATGTTAAGTTTAAAGTTCCTGTGTAGCCTGCATAAGATAAAAGCTCTAGGTTAATATCCTTTGAGTCTGAAATTATTGTTGAATTAATGGCTACTATTTGGTCACCAGGTAATATAAATTCATTAGACGAGCTCATATTTACAGAGCTATTCACATTTTTTATAACAGCAGTTGTTTGAGGGTCTGGTGTATTTAAAAATATCAAAGAAAATATAAAAATTGATAATAAGAAATTTGCCAAAGGCCCTGCAAACATAATTAGAGCTCTTTGCCATTTAGGCTTGGAGTCAAAGGTGTTCTTAATCTGTTCTTCTGTTAATTGTTCTTTTACTTCGGGCTCATGTTCAATTAGTTTATTAGTAATCATAGAAACATAGCCTCCGAGTGGTAATGCGGATATTGCAAATTCTGTTCCATGTTTATCTAGTCGCTTATATATGACTGGTCCCATGCCAATAGAAAATCTTTGCACATGAACTTTAAAAATTCTTGCAAAAATAAAGTGACCATATTCATGAATAGTAACAAGAACTCCTAGGAGAGCTATAAATGATCCAATATATATAATTGTTGTTGTCATAATTTAAGAAATGGATTTTACCACCTTCTTGGCCTCTATGCGTGTTTGATTGTCGGTTTCATAAATAGTATCTATATCTATATATTTAGACATTGGAATAGCATCAAAAGTTCTATAAATTACCTCATATATTTTATCGAAGGTTATCTGCTCTTCTAGAAAGCATTGCACGGCAATTTCATTAGCAGCATTAAAAATTGTTCCTGATGAACCTCCTAAATTGCATATATCTCTGGCAATACTAACTAATTCTGACCTGTCTTCAGGAATATCCTCAAATGTAAGATTTAGTGATGAAAAATCTAATTCTGAAAAATTTAGATTTAAGCGTTTATTATGAACAGATAAGGCATGTGCAATTGGAACTCTCATATCTGGATTACTCATCTGACAAATGCTTGAGCCATCGGTATATGTAACTATCGAGTGTATTATGCTTTGTGGATGAACAACTAAATCAAAAAATTCTTCATTTAGATTGAATAGGTATTTTGCTTCAATTAATTCAAGACACTTGTTAACAAGTGAGGCAGAATCAATTGATATTTTTGCACCCATTTCCCAGTTTGGATGATTTAGTGCCTCTTTTTTTGTAACCTTTGTGAGTTGAGAAATCTTTTTATTTAAAAAAGGACCTCCAGAAGCAGTAATGATAATTTTTGATACATCATCTGTATTTTTATCAGAATTCAAACATTGAAAAATAGCATTATGTTCACTATCAATTGGTATTATCTCAGTGCTATGCTTTTTAGCCAAAGGAAGTACAACCTCTCCTGCAACTACTATGCTTTCTTTATTAGCTAGTAAAATTGTTTTTCCAGTTTTTGCTGCCATTAGTGTGCTTTCAAGGCCAGCAAATCCTGAAATGGCCGATACTATAATGTCTACATCATCTTTATTAAGTAATTCTTCTAACTCAGATTTCTCTCTTAGGATATTTAATTCATGATTATTTTCAAATTTATGCTTAAGAGATTCATAATTTTTATCTGAGTCTGAATATACATTCTTTAACTTGTACTCATTAATAATATCCTCTGCTTTGGATAGATTTGAGCTAAACGTTATCCCTAAAAGATTTAATTTATTTTTATTTTGTCTAATTACGCTAAGTACACTATCGCCAATACTGCCAGTAGCGCCTAATAAAATAATATTTTTCATAAGACAATGATCAAAATCAAAAATAGAAGCATTATGGGTGTTGCTAATAAATGAGAGTCTATTCTATCCAAGACTCCACCATGTCCAGGAAGAATATTGCCAGTGTCTTTTATTGATTTATCTCTTTTAAGAAAACTTATAAGGAGATCTCCATAAAAAGCTAATATTCCACCAAAAAAACATATTAAAACAGACCAATAACTAATATTAAGAGAATAACTTATTAAGAAGCCAAACAGTATATTCCCAATCAACCCCCCAATTAAGCCCTCTAAAGTTTTATTTGGACTTATATTTGGAGAGATATGAAGTTTTCCAAATTTAGATCCAACAAAATAAGCAAAAATATCAAAAAGAGCTGTGTTGACTATTATTATGAGAATAATGTGGTAAACCGAGACTACGCTTTGTTCATGTAAATCATAAAATTCTTTCAAAGCAAAAGAAGGTGCAGACAAAAGTCCAACCAAGAGACAAATTGAAAGCCAAAAATATATAAAAATTAAGTTAAAGCCCCATAAAATTGGTCGTTTAAAACTATTTTTAATCCACTCATAAAATCCTGCAATTGAAAAAAATGAAATTAAAAACAAAAAAATCCAATAGTTTTCTGCAATTATTATAAAGATTAAAGGCAAGGCAATTATCAACCCTGTAATAGTACGTTTTAATAAGTTTGAATTATATTCTTTTGCCAAATCTTCTACTCACTGTCTTAAAGTTATCTATACATTCTACAAAATCTTCTTTTGTAAAATCTGGCCAATATTTATTTACAAATGATATTTCAGTATAGGCTATTTGATATAGTAAAAAGTTACTTATTCTTCTATCTCCTCCCGTTCTTATTAATAAATCTACATCTTCAACAGGAGAAGATGAAAAGTCAGAAATCATATTCTCATCTATTTGCTCTAATGTGATTAGACCATCTTTTACTTTTGATGAAATTGTTTTGGTCAGATTAACTATGTCTTGTCTACCTCCATACCCAAGAGCAACATTTAAATTTAGCACTGGTTCATATTCGTTAGTTGCAGCCTCTGCTTCTTCAATCTTAGATAAAATTTTTGAACCAAAATCTTCAATTTCACCAAAAAACTTAAGTTTGACTTTTTGTTTCTTTAAATCCGTCACTTGTTCGTTAATAGCCTTTACCACAAGTTTCTTTATTGCATCTATTTCAGGCTTTGGTCTTGACCAATTTTCTGAACTAAATGCATATAAGGTTAATGATGCTATATTTTGTTTAACTGATTCCTCTACTATATCTCTAACAATTTCAACACCTTTGCTGTGTCCTTTGCTAATATTTAGAGAGTTTGAGATAGCCCATCTACCATTACCATCCATTATAATAGCAACATGTTTGGCGATGTTTTTTTGCTTATCTTTTGATGAGTTAGCCATTAGGCTTATTTTAAATTTCTAAAAGATCAGATTCTTTTGCTTTTAATTCTGAATCAACAAGCCCGATATATTTATCCGTTTCTTTTTGTATTAAATCTTCTATTCTTCTTAAATCGTCTTCTGATATTTCTCCTGAGGACTGTAGCTCTTTAC
>Ga0181595_10002556_pt1 | contig 18086 bp, 15 predicted proteins | sample 041ome_7_FD_145604 | JGI IMG/M metagenome (GOLD analysis project Ga0181595, IMG submission 145604) | Coastal salt marsh microbial communities from the Groves Creek Marsh, Skidaway Island, Georgia - 041401AS metaG (spades assembly) | ecosystem: Environmental > Aquatic > Marine > Intertidal zone...
GTGCGCGCCGCGCCGCTGCCGGGCTGCAACACGTCTTCAATGGCCCCCAACATGGCGTCGTGCGCTTCGCGGCAGCCTAAAAAATCCAGCATCATGGCACCCGACCAAATCTGTCCAATCGGGTTGGCAATGCCTTGCCCGGCAATGTCGGGGGCGGAGCCATGAACCGGCTCAAACAGCGACGGCCACTCACGCTCGGGATTGAGGTTGGCGCTGGGCGCGATGCCAATGGTACCGGTGCAGGCAGGGCCCAGGTCACTCAAGATGTCGCCAAACAAATTGCTGGCCACCACCACGTCAAAGTGATCCGGGCGCTGCACAAAGTGCGCGCAGAGAATATCGATATGAAATTTGTCCAGCCGCAGCTCGGGGTAGTCGCTGGCCATGGCCGCAACGCGTTCATCCCAATAGGGCATGGTGATCGCAATGCCATTGGACTTGGTGGCGCTGGTGAGGTGTTTTTTGGGGCGCGATTGGGCCAGCTCGAAGGCAAAGCGCAACACCCGGTCCACGCCGTGGCGCGACATCACCGTCTCCTGCATAACGATTTCGCGCGCGGTGCCCTCGAACATGCGGCCACCCACGGCCGAGTATTCGCCCTCGGTGTTTTCGCGCACGATCATCATGTCGATTTCGCCAGCCACGCGGGCGCTGCCGTCGCGCCTTACCACCGGTGCCACCATGCCGGGCATTAACCGCGCCGGCCGCAAATTAATGTATTGATCAAACTCGCGGCGAAACAACAGCAGCGAGCTCCAAAGCGAGACATGGTCTGGAATCTTCTCTGGCCACCCCACAGCGCCAAAAAAAATCGCGTCGTAGCCAGCCAACGTGTCCTTCCAGCCCTCGGGCAACATGCGTCCGTGTTTGGCGTAGTAGTCGTAGCTGGCAAAGTCAAAGGTGTCGCACTGCAGCGCCAGGCCACAAGCCGCCGCGGCCTGTTGCACCGCTGCCAGCCCCTCGGGCATCACCTCTTTACCAATGCCATCCCCGGCAATCACGGCCACGCGTTGGGTGGTACTCATTCCATTTTTCCTTGTCGGTTCGCGCGTGCCAGCTGGGGCCAGGCGCGCATTAGATAAAACACCATCGACACCACGGTTAGAGCGGCGGCCAGTTCAATGAGCCACGTTCCCCAGCGCACCGTGTCGATGAATTCCAGCCAAAGGCCATGAAAAAGCAAAAATGGAATCGCCACCATTTGCAACGCGGTTTTGACTTTGCCAATGCCGTGCACAGCCACGCCCCCCGCACCAATGGTCGCCATCCACTCGCGCAATGCCGAAATCGCAATTTCACGACCCACAATGATCAATGCCACCACCAAATGCACCCGCTCAAGGTCGAGCAAAATCAGCATGCTGGCGCACACCAGAAATTTATCGGCCACCGGGTCGAAAAACGCCCCAAATGCCGAGGTTTGCTGCAAGCGACGCGCCAAGTAACCGTCGGCCCAATCGGTCAGCGCGATCACCACAAACAGCACGGTGGCCCAAAGGTTGCGCTCGGCCATGGCAAGCGATGGCAAGTAAAAAACCGCCACCATCAGCGGAATCGCGAGCACGCGGGCCCAGGTGAGCAAAGTGGGAACGGTCCAATACATGGGCGGCATTATGCGCGAGGCTTATGGCATGCCCGTGTCATCGCAAGGCCTTGTAAATCACCCGCGCCAAGGCCAGCGACACCCCCGGTACGGTGGCCAAATCTTCAACACTGGCCGCGGCCACCCCACGGACCCCGCCAAAACGCTGCAGCAGCGCCGCGCGGCGCTTGGCACCCACCCCTTCAATGTCCTCAAGCCGGCTGCCACCGGTGCGCTGCTTGGCCCGTCGCCCGCGCATGCCGGTGATGGCAAAACGGTGCGCTTCGTCCCGCACCGCAGCCACCAACAGCAACGCCGCCGAATCGGCGGGCAGCGCAATTTTGCTGCGGCCATCGGCAAACACCAACTCCTCGCGCCCCACTTTGCGTCCCTGCCCTTTCTCAACGCCTACCAGCCGCCCCACATCCAACCCAAGCGACTCAAACACCTCGCGTGCCACGCCCACCTGCCCCTTGCCGCCATCAATCAACACCAAATCGGGCAGGTTGGCCTTGCCCTCTTGCGCAGCCTGCGCCAGGCTTGCATAACGCCGCTGCAGCACCTGCCGCATGGCCGCGTAATCGTCGCCTGGGGTGATGCCCTCAATGTTGTAACGCCGGTATTGCGCGGGCTGCATGGCGTGGTCGGTGTAGACCACGCACGAGGCCTGTGTGGCCTCGCCCGCGGTGTGCGAAATGTCAAAACACTCCATGCGCAAACTGGCCAAGTCGTCGCACGGCAGGTCCAGTGCCTCCACCAAGGCCCGGGTGCGGGCACGCTGTGAGCCTTCTTCGTCCAGTAAGCGCGCCAGCTGCAAATCCGCATTTTGCTGCGCCATCTCCAACCACTGCCGACGGGCTGCACGTGGCTGATGCACCCATTGCACCCGGCGGCCATGGTGTTGCGTCAACGCCTCACGCAAAGCAACCGAGGGCAAATGGGCGCACACCACCACCGCTGGCAAGGGCAGTTGCGTGTAGTGCTGCAGCAAAAACGCCTCCACCACCGCCGCCTCGGTGACCTGGTCGGGGGCGGCCTCGTCGGCGCCGGTTGCGGTGGTGGGGTTGACCGCCTCGTGCAAGCTGGGGAAGAACGCACGGTCGCCCAAATGCCGGCCACCGCGCACCATGGCCAAGTTCACGCAGGCCTTGGCCCCAAGTTGCTTGACGGCAATCACGTCAACGTCGGTGGGGTCGGTGTTGTCAACATTTTGCTGATGCAACACCCGAGACAACGCCTGAATTTGGTTGCGCACCTCGGCCGCGCGTTCGAACGCCAGCGCCTCGGCGTGCGCCATCATGGTGTGTTGCAGCCGCTCCAGCAAGGTGTCGGTTTGACCTTGCAAAAACGCTTGCGCCAGCGCCACATCGGCGGCGTAGGCCTGGGGGTCAATGCGGCCTACGCAAGGCGCCGAGCAGCGTTTGATTTGGTGCAGCAAACACGGGCGACTGCGGTGCCGATACACGGTGTCTTCGCAGGTGCGCAGCTTAAAAACCTTTTGCAGCAGGCCGATGGTTTCCTTCACGGCCCATGCGCTGGGGTAAGGACCGAAGTAGTCGTGACGCTTATCCACCTCGCCACGGTAGTAGGCCAAGCGCGGCGCTGGATCGCGGGTAATTTTGAGATAGGGGTAGCTTTTGTCGTCGCGAAACAAGATGTTGTAACGCGGCGCTTGGGTTTTGATGAGGTTGTTTTCCAGCAGCAAGGCCTCGGCCTCTGAGCGCACCACCGTGGTTTGCATGGACGCCACCTGGGCCACCATGTGCGCCACCCGCGTGCCGCTGGGGCGCCCTGCTTGAAAATAACTGGCCACGCGCTTGCGCAGGTTTTTTGCCTTGCCCACGTACAGCAAGCGTTGCGCTGCGTCGTAATAGCGATACACACCGGGCAGCGGCGGCAGCTTGGCCGCCTGCGCGGCCAACGCCAAACGTGTGGCCGCCGGGTCGGGGGGCGCATCAGAGGCGGGCTCAGCGGGCGTCAGCGGCGCAGACATCGACCTATTGTGGCGCAGGCGGCGTGTCCATGCGGGACAATCGGTGCTTGTGAACACAACCCCTACGCCCCGCCCGGTTTTACGCTGGGAAATTTTTTGTCGCGCCATCGACAACCTTGGCGACATTGGCGTGTGCTGGCGGTTGGCCTTGGCCTTGGCCGAGGCCGGACACCACGTGCGCCTGTGGTGTGATGACCTGCCCACCTTGGGCTGGATGGCACCCCACACCCACCCACGCGTGGTGCGGCGGGACTGGCCCCAGCAAGAACCCGTGCCGCCCCTGGGCGACGTGGTGATTGAAGCCTTTGGTTGCGACCTGGGCCCAGCGGTTGAAGCGGCGGTGGCGCAACCCACATCACGGGCACCGCGTCAATGGTTGAATTTGGAATACCTCACCGCCGAGCCGTTTGCGGCGCGCAACCACACCCTGCCCTCACCGGTTTTATCTGGGCCGGCGGCGGGGATGACCAAAACCTTTTTTTATCCCGGTTTCACCGCCGACACCGGCGGGGTGCTACAACGCGCGCCCACCATCCCCGCGGGTGACCCCCAACCGCCAAGCCAGCCCTATGCGTTGGTGTTTTGCTACGAACCCCTTGCGCTGGGCGCTTGGCTGGACTGGGCGCAGCACCATGGGCTCGCGGTCTACGCTGCCGGTGCCCGCACCCAGGCCGCTTGTGCGGCCACCGGACGCGCGCACTGGCGGGCGTTGCCGCCCATGTCACAAGCAGGATTTGACAGCTGGTTACTGGCCAGCACCTTCAACTGGGTGCGCGGCGAGGACTCTTTGGTCGGCGCCCTACTGGCCGGCCGGCCCATGCTTTGGCAAGCCTACCCACAACACGACAACGCACACCACGCCAAGGTGTTGGCGCTGCTCGACTGGCTACAAGCGCCCAGCGACCTGCACCATGCATGGCAAGTGGTCAACCACATGGCAACTGACACCAACCCATGGCTGCCCACACCCAACAGCAGCCACTGGAACGCATGGCAGGCTTGTATCGGCGCGGCGCAAGTGCGGTTGTTGCAACAACCCCCGTTGCACCAGCAGCTGCTCGACTGGGTCTATCGCCAGCTTGAATCAAGCGAAATGGCCAGGCCGTAAAATACAAGGCTTGGCAACTTTTTCGTGCGGCGCTGGCCGCGCCACCTTGATATGAAAATCGCTCAAGAAATCCGCGCCGGTAACGTCATCATGCAGGGCAAAGACCCCATGGTGGTGCTACGCACCGAATACAGCCGTGGTGGCCGCAACGCCGCCACCGTGCGCATGAAACTTAAAAGTCTGTTGAACAACTTTGGCACCGAGGTGGTGTTTAAAGCAGACGACAAGATGGACCAAATCGTCTTGGACAAAAAACCCTGCAGTTACAGTTACTTCGCCGACCCCATGTACGTGTGGATGGACGCCGACTACAACCAATACGAGGTTGAATCGGACAACATGGGCGACGCCCTGAACTACCTTGAAGACGGCATGCAAGCCGAGGTGGTTTTTTATGACGGCAAAGCGATCTCGGTGGAACTGCCTACCAGCGTGGAGCGCGTGATTGAGTGGACCGAACCCGCGGTGAAGGGCGACACATCAGGCAAGGTGCTCAAGCCGGCCAAGCTCGCCACAGGGTTTGAGGTGGCTGTGCCGATTTTTGTGGCGCAAGGCGACAAAATCGAAATCGACACCCGCACCGGCGAGTACCGCCGCCGCGTATAAACCCCACCACTGGCCATGGACGGCGCACTAAAGCGCGATCACCCGGGCGTGTTAGAGGCCTGGGCCGATGCGCTGGCGGGCCCATCGTCTTTGCAGCCCGACGCCCAGCGGTTGGCCTTTGCCGATCCTGAATTTTTGCTGCGCCCAGAGGCACGCGGGCTACGTTTTCAGCTGGAGCTGCTCAAACCCGAATTGGCACTGCAAGCGGCGGGTATTCATCGCACCGTGGTGGTGTTTGGCAGTGCCCGCTGCGTTAGCCTTGAGCAGGCGCAGGCCGCAAGCCTGCAAGCGGCGCAGCAAGGCAACGCGCAAGCCCTGGCGCACGCGCAACGGCAACAGCGCATGGCGTTGTACTACGAGGCCGCGCGCGCTTTGGGGCGGGGCATCACTGAAGGCAACTTGGCACTTGCCTCGCCAACCCAGCGGCTGGTGGTGTGCACCGGGGGTGGACCCGGCATCATGGAAGCGGCCAACCGCGGCGCCCACGAGGCCGGTGGGCCAAGCATTGGGCTCAACATTGCCTTGCCGCATGAGCAGCATCCCAACCCTTACATCACGCCCGAATTAAGCTTTCGCTTTCACTACTTCGCGCTGCGAAAAATGCACTTTGTCATGCGCGCGCAGGCACTGGTGGCCTTTCCTGGCGGTTTTGGCACCTTGGATGAGCTGTTTGAAATACTCACCTTGGTGCAATGCCGCAAAGCCGCCCCCGTGCCGATTTTTCTGTACGGCTCAAGCTACTGGACGCGCTTGATCGATTTTGATTTCATGGTCGAGCAAGGCACCATCAGCGCAGACGATAAAAATTGGTTTCGCTACGCCGATTCGGTGCCCGATATCCTTGACCAGCTGTTGGTCAACCCGTGTACGGAAACAGCCGGAAACAAAAAATCGCCACCAACGTAGGCGCCGCCGCGCCTGCCAGCAGGCCCAGCGGGCTGATGGCGCCGTCGTCGAAGGCCGATTTCAAAATTGAAGCGCCCGCTGGGTTGGGTGCGTTGGCAATCAGCGTAAGACCCCCGCCCGTGACCGCACCGGTCACCAACGCGTACTTGAACTCATCCGACAAGCCCTCAACCAGCGACCCAAGATAGGTGAGCGCGGCGTTGTCGGTGATGGCAGTCAGGAGTGTGGCGCCGAAATACACCTGGGTGTCGTCCATGGCCAGCAAGGTCGGCTGCAGCCACCACTGCTGCATACCACCCAACACCACCAGGCCACCCAGGAAAAAGCCCACCAACAAACCCTCACGCAGAATCAAGCGGTCTTGATAGGCGGGGTAGGCGGTGGCCACCCCCATGAACAGCAGCAAGATGGCCATGAAGGCCGCAGGATGATGCGCAAACACCACCACACCAAGCAAAAACAGCAGGTGCAACGCCACCATCCACATCGGTACGCCGGTGTACGGCGATTTGTTTTCGGCCGGCAACGTCATGAGCTCACGACGGAACAGCGCGGCCAGCAACACTGCGTTGATCACCACCGCCAGCGCCGCCTTCCAGCCAATCTGGGTCAACATGTAATTGATGTCAAAGCCCCACTTGGCGGCCACCATGAGCACCGGCGGGGCCGCGTAAGGCGTGAGCGTGCCGCCAATCGAGACGTTCACAAACAGCACCCCCAACGTGGCGTACTTAAGGCGTGTGGAGACGCGGGCGAACACCGTGTCTTTCATGAGCAGCGCGGCCAATGTCATGGCAGCAGGCTCGGTGATGAATGATCCCAACAGCGGCACCACAATCAGGCAGGTTAGAAAAAACCCAAGGCTGCGCGGCAGCGGCAACACCTTGACCATGCCTTGCACGATTTGCGACGCGGTTTGCAAAATCGGACGACTGCCCGCCACCACCATGATGGCAAAAACAAACATGGGCTCGGTGAAGTTACGACTGTCCAAATACCCCACGGCGTCGTCTTTGCCCAGCATAAAACCCATGGCCACCACCAACACCATGGCCCAGACACCAAACACAATCTCAACCTCAGCCAGCAAATGCCAAACGCCGGCATGCTCCGGCCGACTGTGCGCCAAACCCTCAAAGTATTTGGTTGAAAAGGTGTGGATCAGTGCCAGTGCAAACAACACCGCGGCCACAATTTGAATGGTGGTCGGATTCATAGAGGCCGTGCCTTCCGTTGATCAGTCAAAAACCAATACGCGCCGGTTTGGCCATGGATGCCGCCCGATGCCTAAACGTGCCGGTGATTGTAGCCAGCGCCAGCCTTGACGCCGATGCACAGCCCCTAGGTGCGAAGGGGTGTTTCGCCCTCGCCGCGATCGTTGTCGTCGGCAAGATCCGCACCCAACCATGGCGTTGGCGTATCGGCTGGCACCGCTTCCACATCGCGCAGCGCCCGCCCCATGGCGCGATTGCGCACCTGCGCTTGATCCAAGCTGTTGAGCACCGTTTGCGTTTGGCTTTTGAGCTTTTCGAGCACCCCACCAAACTTGCCAAATTCCGTCTTCACCGCGCCCAGCACCTGCCAGACCTCGCTTGACCGCTGCTCCAGCGCCAAGGTTCGAAAGCCCATGTGCAACGCGTTCAGCAAGGCCATGAGCGTGGTCGGACCGGTCAGTGTGACGTGGTGCTCACGTTGCAGCGCTTCAAACAAACCGGGGCGGCGCAGCACCTCGGCATAAAGGCCCTCAGAGGGCAAAAACATCAGCGCAAAATCAGTGGTGTGTGGCGGCTCAAGGTATTTCTCGGCAATCGATTTGGCCTCGGCCCGAATGCGCTGCTCAAGCGCGCGCGCCGCCGCTTCGGCTGCCACACCGTCGGCACGGGCTTGCGCTTGCAACAACCGCTCGTAGTCTTCGGTGGGAAATTTGGCATCAATCGGCAACCACACCGGCACACCTTGGTCGCCCTTGCCCGGCAGCCGCACCGCAAAGTCCACCACTTGTTTGCTGCCGGGTCGCGTGGCTTGTTGCGACGCGTACTGCTGTGGCGTAAGCACTTGCTCGAGCAGCGCCCCCAATTGCGCCTCACCGAACATGCCGCGCGTCTTCACGTTGGCCAGCAGATTTTTTAAGTCGCCCACCCCAGTGGCCAGGTGCTGCATTTCCCCCAAGCCTTTGTGCACTTGTTCCAATCGCTGGGCAACCTGCGAAAAGCTCTCAGACAAACGGGTTTGCAGGGTTTGTTGAAGTTTTTCATCAACCGTGGCGCGCATTTCATCAAGCTTGGCCGCGTTGTTTTGCTGCAGCTGCTGCAATTGCGCCTCAAGCGTTGCTCGCACCTCACTCAGGCGCTGCGCATTGCCCTCAGATAGCCCTTGCAATTGCTGGGTTAAGGTGTCCGATAAGGTGCCGCGTAGCATCACCAGTTGCTGTGAAAAACCGTCGAGCTGCGCGGTTTGGGTGCGAAGGTTGTCGTGACTTTGCTGCAACAACGCGCTTTGAAACGACGCCAAACCTTGTTGCTGCTCCAAACGTTGCAGCCGGCTTTGTTCAGCCAGTTCTTGCCGCAGCCGCGTCTCCATGCGTTCCAGGCGCTGGTTTTGCGCTTGCAAGGTTTGCTGCCACGCAGCGTCTTGCGCACCACGGCCCGCCTGCAGCGCCCGCCAGGCCATCCACAGCAGCCCCAACGCCACCGCCAGCGCGAGCCACGGCAGCCACCACCACACGCCATCCACGGTGTTCACCCATCCACCCAATGGGTAAAGACTGCGGGCGTCTCCCGCACGGTTCGGTAGTCGTTAACAGGTTGTGCCGGGTCGGCGTAGCCCAAGGCCATGCCACACACCAGCATGTCTTGCGGGTCGGCGCCAATGTGCGGCAGGATGATGGAGGCGAATTGATTCCAAGCCGCTTGCGGGCAGGTGTGCAAGCCATGGGCACGAGCCGCCAACATGATGTTTTGTAAAAACATGCCGTAATCGAGTATGGAGCCGCGCCCCAATACGCGATCAATGGTGAACATCAGCCCCACAGGCGCATCAAAAAAGCGGTAGTTGCGTTGGTGCTGTTGATGCATTTTGTCTTTGTCACCCTTGCCTATGCCCAACGTCGCGTAAAGCGTCCAGCCGTTCTCCCGGCGCCGCTCAAGATAGGGGCTGGTCCATTGGGTGGGGTAGTAGCCCAATTCATCGCGGTAGGTTTCGGCCAAGCTCGGGTCGGCGCGCATGGCGTCGTGCGCGGCACACACCTTGTCCACCAGCGCCTGCTTCACCGCGCCCTGCAGCACGTGCACCTTCCAGGGCTGGGTGTTGGTGCCCGATGGCGCCCAGGAGGCCAACTCCAACACCGCCTCAAGCGTTTCGCGTGGCACCGGCTGCGGCAAAAAAGCCCGCATCGAGTGGCGCGTGCGGATCGCGGCCTCGGGTGTGGCGGCGGGCTGGTACCCGTCAAAAGAGCTGGATTGCGTCATTGATGAGACTCCAAAAGTCGGCGCAGAGGTTGCGGCAGCGGAATTGGGCGCCGCTCAGCGCGCGATACATAGACATGGGTAAATGTGCCGCAGGCGGCGGCAAGTGGCTCATCCTTGGCAAACAAGCCGACGCGGTAACGCACGCTGCTGTTGCCCAAATGCGCCACCCGGATACCCGCCACCACGGGCTGTGGAAACGCCAGCGGCGCAAAATAATGGCACTCGGTGTGCACCACCAAGCCAATGACCTCGCCTTGGTGAATATCCAGCACGCCCGATTCAATCAACCAACCGTTGACGGCGGTGTCAAACCAGCTGTAGTACACCACGTTGTTCACGTGCCCGTAAACGTCGTTGTCGGCCCAACGCGTGCCGATGTCGCGTTGGACCGGAAAGTGACTCAGTGGCAGGGGTTCGGGGCGTGACATGGCAGCAGCAGACGATAAAAAGAGTGATCGACCTTATGTTAACCCTGCGCCTGCGTGTCCACGCCAGGCCTGCAAGGCCAGTGCAATGGTTTGTGCTTGGGCCTGCACCGTGATATCGATTGGGTCGGCGTAACCGCCACCCATGGTCAAGGTCATGGGTATACCCAGCGCGCGCGTCCACTGCAACACCTCAGCGTCGCGTTGTGCCATACCGGCCGGGGTCAACGCCAGACGACCCAAGCGATCACTGGCCAGCACGTCGGCCCCGGCCACGTAAAAAACCGCATCGGGGCCAAACGCTGCCACCGCAGGCAGCGCTTGCCGCAGCGCCTCAAGATAGCGAGCGTCGTCGCAGTCGTCGGGCAACGGCACATCCAGCGAGCTGCGCGCTTTGCGAAACGGAAAGTTTTTCTCGCCGTGCAGCGACAGCGTAAAGACAGAGTGGTCGTTGGCAAAAATATCGGCGGTGCCGTTGCCCTGGTGTACGTCCAAATCCACCACCGCCACCCGCTTAACCTGCCGCGGCCAAGTTTGCTGCAACACCCGCGCGGCCACCGCCACGTCGTTGAAAATACAAAAGCCCCCGCCAGCAGCCGCCTTGGCGTGGTGGGTACCGCCGGCCAAGTTGCAGGCCAAGCCCTCGCGCATCGCGGCCTGCGCTGCGGCAACCGTAGCACCCACCGAGCGCCGGGCGCGCTGCACCAAGGCTGGGCTCCAAGGCAAGCCGATTTCACGCTGCGCGCCGGCAGGCAGCGTGCCCTGTTGCACCGCCTGCACGTAGCCCACATCATGCACCGTGGCAAGGGTGGCGTCGTCCGCCGCTTGGGCGGCCTCAATGCGCAAGCCCTCAGGCTCCAGCGCCCGCACCCGGTCCACCAAGGCGGCGTACTTCCCCATAGGAAAGCGGTGGCCCTTTGGCAGTGGGATGGTTTCGTTGTCGGGGAAAAAGGCTTGCACCGCAGTCCTATGTGTGAATAATGAGGTATTTTTAGAACTTGAACTCTATTAATTGCAAAAAAGCTGCAGAAATGCTTGTATACCCCCGAGAAAACCCTATACTCCTCTTCACGTTGCACCGTCGCGCAAGCGGCAGCAAAAGGAGCGCCACCACCCCATCTGCAAAGGTGGCGCGCAATGAGTCGCTGATTTGCAGAATGTTTGGTTTATAAGGAGTTTCTTATGTTGACTGTTGAACAAATGGCCGCCGTGCAAAAAGCCAATGTTGAGGCACTGTTTGGCCTAACCCAAAAAGCCTTTGAAAGCGTTGAAAAGCTGGTTGACCTCAACCTGCAAGCCTCGCGCGAAGCGTTGGCAGAAAGCGCCGACAACGCCCACGCCATGCTCAGCGTGAAAGACGCGCAAGAGTTGGTGAACCTGCAGTCGAGCTTGCTGCAACCGCTAACCGAAAAAACCGCCAGCTACGCCCGCCAAGTGTATGAAATTTGCCAAGGCTACAGCGCTGACCTCAGCAAAGCCGCTGAAGAGCAGTTTGCCGATTCACAAAGCAAGTTCAACACCATGGTTGAAACCGCCGCCAAAAACGCCCCGGCTGGCTCAGAGACCGCTGTGGCGGTGCTGCGCTCAACCGTGGCCGCAGCCAACAACGCCGTGGAATCGGTGCAGAAAGTGGCCAAGCAAGCCTCTGAGCTGGTTGACGCCAACGTCTCCACCATCGCACGCGCCGCTACCCCGGCCAAAGCCGCGCCCAAAAAGCGCGCCGCCGCCTAATCGGCTGTACCAGTTGTCTCCTCGGGTTCTTTAGCGGATTTTGATCCCAGAACCCTTGGCCCGGCCCACAAGGCCGGGTTTTTTTATGGGCGTTTGCTTGCCCCCCAGCGGGCAGCAACACTGGCCTGTGCTTGGCGCACGCCCAACAGCGCGTAAAGCGCCAGCGCCACCGCAGCCGCGATCAATGTGGAGAAGATCACATCGCTTAAAAAATGCCGGCCCAAGCCAATGCGTAATACCGCCGTCAACACCACATAGCCAACCGCAGCCGCCACCGCCAACCCCTGGGCTGGGCGTGACCGCAACCATGGCCACACCAGCACCAACGCCGGCATCGCCAAACTGGCTGACATGGCCACCTCCCCCGAAGTGAACGAGCAATTTGACGTGCACTCGTTCACAACTTGCCATGGGGGTGAAAACTGGGCTGTACCGCCAAACTCGGTCACCGTGTGGGGACGGGCGCGGCCCACATAGCTTTTAAGCAGCATGTTCACCACACCAATGCATGCCACCAACACGGTCAAGGCGGGAAACGCCACCAAGCGCATCAGATCGGGCTTGCAGCGTTTGCTCAGCGCAGCCCATAACGCTGCCAGCAAAATCGCCACAGCCACCAATTCACCGGTGCGCCGTACCACCGCGTTGAAGGCGTCCATGGGGCCGTTGGCCCATGCGAATCCACCTTGCGCCTGAGCAAACCAAGCCGACACCGCCAAGTCAATGCGGGGAAAAGCAGCAAACGTGATGTGCACCACGGCCAACAACAGCAAATACACCAACACCACGCGTTGGTATGATCCGAGAGTCAAGGGGACACGCTCCTCTTGGTTGGTTATTTTTCGCAAAATTAGAACACAGTCATTCGTCACCGCGGCGCACCCAAAGCGCAAGCGAAGCCGCCCACGGCACCGTCAGGGGGCCGGCAAGGTGCGCATCGCCAAGCCCGTGGCGTGGGACACCCAAAGGAGCCAATCGTGCAAATTCAAGGCAATGTATTTCTTGTCACCGGGGGCGCTTCTGGGCTGGGCGAAGGCACCGCCAAACGGCTCGCCGCGCATGGCGCCAAAGTGGTGATTGCTGACTTGCAAGAGGACAAGGGCAACGCCTTGGCCGACAGCCTGGGCGGACGGTTTGTTCGATGCGACGTGACGCAAGAGGCCGACGCCACCGCCGCCGTTGCCGCCGCCACCGCGCTTGGCCCCTTGGTTGGGCTGGTCAACTGCGCGGGGATTGCGTCGGCTGAAAAAACCGTAGGGAAAAATGGCGCACACGCGCTGGAGCTGTTCACACGCACCATCATGATCAATTTGGTGGGCACCTTCAACATGATCCGATTGGCGGCCAACGCCATGGCAAGCAACACGCCCAACGCGGGCGGTGAGCGTGGGGTGATCGTAAGCACCGCCTCGGTGGCCGCCTACGACGGGCAAATTGGTCAAGCGGCCTACAGCGCCTCCAAAGGCGGCGTGGTGGGTATGACGTTGCCGATCGCGCGCGACTTGGCGCGCCAAGGCATTCGCAACATGACAATTGCACCGGGCATTTTTGAAACCCCCATGATGTTTGGGTTACCGCAAGAGGTGCAAGCAGCGTTGGCCGCCAGCGTGCCGTTTCCCAGCCGCTTGGGCCAGCCCGCCGACTACGCGGCCTTGGCTCAGCACATCATTGAAAACGACATGCTCAACGGTGAAGTCATTCGACTCGACGGTGCCATTCGCTTGGCCCCGCGCTGAACACCGCCAAGCCACGCACGGCGCCCTTAGGTCATGAGTATTCCGCAAGACTTTGTTCACGACCTGCTGGCGCGGGTGGACATTGTGGAGCTGATTGGGCGTCATGTGCAGCTCAAACGCGGCGGCGCCAACCACATGGGCCTATGCCCCTTTCACGGCGAAAAAAGTCCCTCGTTCAGCGTGAGCAACAGCAAGCAGTTTTTTCACTGCTTTGGCTGTGGCAAACATGGGGACGCGGTTGGTTTTTTAATGGAGCACGCCGGCTTGAGCTTTCCCGAAGCCGTGCGTGAACTGGCCCAAGAGGTGGGGCTGGAGGTGCCGGAATCACGGCCGCTGGACGCGGCGCAGCAAGCCCAGGCGCAGGCCGCCAAGCAGCAACGGCAATCGTTACACGAGACGCTAACGGCGGCGGCCAAGGCTTATCAAGTCACGCTGAAAAAAAGCCCCAACGCCGTGCAATACCTGAAATCACGCGGCCTCACGGGCGAGATCGCCAAACGCTACGGCTTGGGTTACGCCGCCGCCGGATGGCGTCCGCTGGCGGGGTTACTCCCCGACTACCAAGAGCCGCACCTTGTCACGTCTGGCTTGGTGATCGCCGACGACGAAGCCGAGGCTGGCGCCCAGGGCAAACGCTACGACCGTTTTCGCGACCGCATCATGTTTCCGATTCGCAACGTACGCGGTGACGTGATTGGTTTTGGCGGTCGGGTGTTGGGCAGTGGTGAGCCCAAGTACCTGAACTCGCCTGAGACCCCAGTCTTTCATAAAGGGCGTGCGCTCTACGGTCTGTACGAAGCGCGCCGCGCGATCCACGACAGCGGCTTGGCGCTGGTGGTTGAGGGCTACATGGACGTGGTCGCGTTGGCGCAACATGGGGTTGAACATGCCGTGGCCACATTGGGCACCGCCTGCACGGCCGATCACTTGCAGCTGCTGCTGCGCCACACCAGCACCGTGGTGTTTGCTTTTGATGGCGACGCCGCCGGCCAGCGTGCCGCCTACAAAGCCATGCTGGCCGCCTTACCCCTCATCAACGACGCGCGCACCTTTCGCTTTTTGTTTTTGCCCACAGAGCACGACCCCGACAGCTTTGTACGCGCCCACGGTAAAACCGAATTTGACGCTCGAGTCGCCCAGGCCATGCCGCTGAGCGAATGGATGCTGCAAAGCAGCGCCGCCGAGCTCAACCTTGACACCCCGGAAGGTCGCAGCCAGTTGGCGGCCAAAATCCAACCGCTGTGGCAGGCGATTCCGGCCAACACTTTATTCAGTCAGCAAATGCTGCACAGCGTTTCGCAGGCCAGCCATACCTCGGTTGAAGCGCTGCGCCAACACTATCAAGCGGCATCGCCCACGGCAAACGACCGCCCCACCCAACGCCCACCTGGCCCACCCCCACCGGCACGCCGGCGCCCCATACGCGCTACCCCCAAACGTAGCGACCACGCACTGCGGCTGCTGCTGCTGCAAGGAGCCGCCTGGGCCTGGCTGGCACCGGCGGAGCAGCATTTGCTACGCCAACTCGGCGGTGTGCACGGCGAACTGGCGCGCTGGCTGGAGACCCAATGGAACACCCACGGCGCGCAAAGCTGGGCGCAACGCCGGCTCAACCTGCCCGAAGGGGAAATGGCCAACTTGGCCAACCAGCTGATGCAGCCGCAAGACCCCGGCGAGGGCATGAGCGCCGAGGACGCCCGCTATGAGCTTGATGAATTGATGCGCCTGATGCACATTGATGCCTTGCAAGCCCAGCAGCGCGAGGCGCTGGATCACATCAGCCAAAACCCCGAGGCGCAAGCCCATTACCGGGCGCTCGCGGCACGCATTGCCGAACTAAAAAAGACCAATGCCGCGACCTAGTCGTGGTATAATCCATTTTCTGCTACGGCAAGGCTTGCCACCGTTCATCAAACGGTGAATGTCGCGCCCCCACCCCTGCACCCCATCCTTAGGCGCCGTCGGTCGGCGTCAAAGCCAACTTTCGCCTCGTAAGGACGTCCATGGCCACCACAAGTCAAAAAACCAGCCGCAAAACCCCAGCAACCGGCCGTGCCGCGGCCAAGCCAGCGCCCAAGACGACCAAGCCAGCCGCCCGCAAGAGCGCGCCCCAAGCACAAGCCAAGGCGGCGGCCAAGCCAGCAGCCAAAAAAACCGTGGCGGTCAAAGCCCCCGCCAAGCCTACAGTCAAAGCCCCCGCCAAAGCCGCACCCAAGCCCGCCGCCAAAAAAGTTAGCGCTGCCAAGCCAGCGGCCAAGGCAGTGGCCAAGCCCGCCGCCCCCAAGGTAGCAGCAGGCAAAACCACCACGCCCAAGGCGCCTGCGGCCAAAAAAGCCAGCGCTGCCGCTGCGCCAGCGCCCAAAGCCAAACCCGCCAAGCCAGCCAAAGCCGCGGCACCGCGTCACGCCAAAGCAGAGCCCGACACCAAGCAAGCGCCCGAGCCCACCCAGGTTGAGGCAACAGTTAAGGCCAAGCCACTGCGCATGAAAATCAGCAAGGCCAAAGAGCGTGCCTTGATGAAAGAATTCGGCCTTGACGAGGCGGTGCTGTCCGAAGAAGAAACCCAAACCCGCCGCGCCCGTCTGAAAGAGCTCATCAAACTGGGCATGACCCGTGGTTACCTGACCCACTCCGACATCAACGATCACTTGCCCGACCGCATGGTGGAGTCGGAAACGCAAGAGGCGGTCATCGCACTGCTAAGCGACATGGGCGTAACGGTCTACGAACAAACCCCAGACGCCGAAACCATTTTGCTGGACAACACCACCGGCAGCGCCACCACCGAAGAAGAAGCCGATGTAGAGGCTGAGCAAATACTCACCAACATGGACGGCGAGCTGGGACGCACCACCGACCCCGTGCGCATGTACATGCGCGAAATGGGTACGGTGGAGCTGCTGACGCGCGAAGGCGAAATTGAAATCGCCAAGCGCATCGAAGGCGGCTTAATGGACATGATGGCCGCCATCTCGGAGTGCCCCGCCGTGATTGCCGAGGTGCTGGTCATGGCCGAAGAAATTCGGCAAGACAAAGTCGTGATCAGCGCGGTGGTAGACGGCTTTGCCGACGCCGACGAAAACGACGACTACGTAGCCGAAGAAGACTTTGACGAATTCGACGACAGCGACGACGAAGACACAGGCTCAGGCGGGTCTCTCACCAAGCTGCTGGAACAACTGAAAACCGAGGCACTGGGTCGCTTTGACGACATCCGTGGCTTGTTTGACAAGCTGCGTCGCGCCTACGACCGCGAAGGATTTGCTGCCCCGGGGTACGACAAAGTCCAAAAGCAAATCACAGCCAAGCTCATGACGATTCGTTTCACCGCGAAAACCATTGAGCGTCTGTGCGACATGGTGCGCGACCAGGTGAGTCTGGTGCGCGGTCGCGAGCGCGAGCTGCGCCGCATCATGGTTGACAAATGTGGTTTGCCACAAGAGCAGTTCATCAAAGCCTTCCCCAAGCATTTGCTTGACCTTAAGTGGGTGGAAAAAGAGGTAAAAAGCGGCAAATCGTGGTGTGCCGTGCTTGAGCGCAACATTCCTGCCGTGCAAGAGCTGCAGCAGCAACTCATTGATTTGCAGCAGCAAGTGGTGATTCCATTGTCTGAGCTCAAGGGGATTCACAAGCGCATGATCGACGGCGAAACCGGCTCGCGCTACGCCAAGCGGGAGATGATTGAGGCCAACCTGCGTTTGGTGATTTCAATTGCCAAAAAATACACCAACCGTGGGCTGCAATTCTTGGACCTCATCCAAGAGGGCAACATTGGCCTCATGAAAGCGGTAGACAAGTTTGAATACCGTCGTGGCTACAAATTCTCCACTTACGCCACTTGGTGGATTCGTCAGGCCATCACCCGATCCATTGCCGATCAAGCGCGCACCATCCGTATACCGGTTCACATGATTGAAACCATCAACAAGATGAACCGTATCAGCCGTCAGCATTTGCAAGAATTTGGCGTCGAACCCGACGCCCGACTACTGGCCGAGCGCATGGAAATGCCTGAAGACAAAGTGCGCAAGATCATGAAGATCGCCAAAGAACCAATTTCCATGGAAACCCCCATTGGTGACGACGACGACTCGCACCTGGGCGACTTCATTGAAGACACGGCCAACACCGCGCCGGTCGATGCCGCCATGCAAGCCGGTCTGCGCGACGTGGTGCGCGAGGTACTGGATTCACTCACCCCGCGTGAGGCCAAGGTGCTGCGCATGCGTTTTGGCATTGAAATGTCCACCGATCACACCCTAGAAGAGGTCGGCAAACAGTTCGACGTGACGCGCGAGCGCATTCGGCAAATCGAATCCAAGGCTGTGCGCAAGCTCAAGCACCCCACCCGCTCCGATCGGTTGCGCAGCTTCATCGAATCGCTGTAACCAAGCAGGCCCCATCTGGGGTCTGCCCACCACCCCTTGAAAGACCAGCAACCGTCCCCACGTGACGGGGGATGTGTTGTTGAATCATTTTGGAACCGCATGACGTCACCCACTGAACCGACCGATCCGCCCACCTCCCCCACA
>Ga0181595_10002561_pt1 | contig 18068 bp, 15 predicted proteins | sample 041ome_7_FD_145604 | JGI IMG/M metagenome (GOLD analysis project Ga0181595, IMG submission 145604) | Coastal salt marsh microbial communities from the Groves Creek Marsh, Skidaway Island, Georgia - 041401AS metaG (spades assembly) | ecosystem: Environmental > Aquatic > Marine > Intertidal zone...
AACCATAATTACGATCGGAAATGCGCGTCCTTTCCGCTGCTCTCCTCAAATCGATTTTCTCGAACTTTATCCATAAACGATCGAAAACGAAAAAGTTCTTCGCGTTTGTATTATTTTAGTCGTTGGTCGCTCGAGAGCGCGCCGCCGCCGCCGCCCGAGAAAGAGAGAGAGAGACAAAAAGAGGTTCGTTGGTTGGGGGAATTCGGTTTTTAATCCATCGCGCGAAATCCACAAACACAAAACTCTTCTTTCGTCTCGCGAAAAACGACTCCTCCGAAAACGAAAACGAAAACGAAAGCAAAGTAGGAATAAAAACAAAACGCACCATGCCGACGCCGGCAAGAGTCATGGTCGTTTCTGGTGATGGTAAAGATGGCATTTTTATTAGAGAGTAGTATATAACGTGTGTGTAGTTGTGTGTGTGAATTTGTGAGCAACACAAAGGTAAAAAAAGATGCGTCGAGATGAGTCACGATGACGTTATTAGATTAGATATTTTCCGAGGCAACCCGGAAGGAGAAAAAAGGAGTCAAAAGACGCTTTTTCCTTCTTTTTCACTTTTTTTTGTTGCATGCAGTCGAAACAACACTCGAACAAAAACATCTAGAGAGAAATGTTGCATTTTTCGAACATTAAGAAGTGATATATTACGCACAGACAGACACGCATCATGTGCGCGCGCGTTGCATAAAAATGACCCCGCGTTCTTCTTCTTCTCACTCCCTTTGCTCGTTCCTTTTCTCCCTCTTCTTTTTCTTCCTCTGCGTCTTCTTTCTTTTTGACCGACTTTTCGGTTTTGGATTGGTCGTTTCGGGAGGAGGAGGAGGAGGAGGAATGAACGAGGAAACTGAAACTATGACGACGACGACGACGAAGAATCAAAGAAAAGGGGAAGAAGAAGAAGAAGACGGAAGAAAGATGCTCGCATCCTCTCGAGCGTTTCCAGCGCCAGATTTCCTGAACGTCCTTTCCAGACGCGATTTATTCGACGATGTCGGTTGGTCCAACCAAGTGCCGATTAATGCGCTCACGGCATCTGGTCAGGAGGTTTGGCCCATCGGGTACGCGGATGTGTTCGGGAAACAGAAAAAGAAGAACAAAACGGGGAGAGTACGACGACCGGACGTGTTTCTCTCGAGTAAAAACGGCAAATTTGACAAAATAACATTGTACGAGCACGTGGCGTCAGACGACGGGAGAACGTTCGCGCCGTTCTTTTTCCGACGGAACCACGTCACGCATCCGTTTTCCGGATTGAAACCACCGAAAGCGAAGTGCGTTTCGCAAAATAAAGAGACGAAGGAGATATTTGGATTCTTCGTCGTGGAAGGGACTATTTTGGCGAGGAGCCGGTACGACGAGGCGAGCGGCGGGTTCGTCGGGAGGAAAGAGATACACGTGACTGGGATACGAGGGAATTGGAAGGAGATTGAGAACGTGGTGTGCGTGCCCGGGAGGACAGATTTTGTGTATTTATTGGTGAATGATTACAGGAAGGTGAAAGGGAGAGAGTTTGATCGAGAGCGAGCTAGAATCTTGTGGAAGTACGAGGCGCCGAGGTACGATCCCACGGACGGCGGTGGGGCACGCAACGAGGAGACGAATAGTAATAGAGGTAGTGTTAGTAGCAGTGGTAGCAGTAGAGATAGCAGCAGCAGCGATAATGATAATAATAGCGACGCAGATAACAACAACAAAGGAGACATTGAAACTTCAATTTGGAAATTGGAGGTTGGCGAAGCCGAAGACGCAAAGGACAGCGCGCGAGCGAAGAAAGCGAAAATGCCGCCGCCGTCCGCTTCGAGCGATGACGAAATCGATCGGTTACCGATTGTTTCTGCTTTTGGATTAGAAGATGGAAGTATACTTCTCGGCCACTCGGGTGGTGAAATTACGATGTATAGGAAGAATCCGAAAAGTACCAGCGAAGGTAACGAGAATGAGGATGATTTCATCGCGCACGAGCGCGTTTTAACCGCTCCCGGGAACGCGCCGTTGAATGCACATCCTACGCCAAACGCGGTGCCGATGCCGTATCCGTACGCGAGTGACCACGACGATGACAACAATAATAACGATGCAAACGATGGTAGCAAGAAGATGAGGATGACTTCGTCGTCCGTAATGCCGTTCGATCTCCTCGTCGGCGGCGTTGGAAGTTTGTACCATTACAAACGGTACGTCGCTTCTACTCCTTATTCTCGCATCAAAAAATCCGCAGCCTCTGGGTTGAGCACAGAAGCCACGAATACTAAAATGGTTTTCTATCCACCGCGCGTTTGTGGAGAAGAAGATGCGGATACGTTTGTTGCCTCTTTAGGTACTATATCTCTCGTTGATCTCGATAACGACGGTCGTGAAGATATAGTTTCTGGCAGCGCAGAAGGCGTCTTGTACGCGCTTAAAAATGTTGGCACGAATGCGCAACCGTCGTACATGCCTCCGAGCGCGATTGAGACGGAATCTGAAATACTGAGACTCGTTCCAGACGGTAGTAACAAAATATCTTTGCATGGACCGCGTGAGTCTCGATTTGGTTACACCACCGTCGCGACTTTCGATTGGAACCAGGACGGTAAATTTGACATTCTCGTGAATGATTTTTCCGGAGAGATGTCACTCTTGGAAAACGTCGGTAAACCGTCGGCGATGAAATTTGACGCGTTGAAGAAACTCTACCGAGAAATGGAAAGCGGTAAAAGAGAGGTTTTCAAAACAGAATGGCAAGTGAAACCGTTCGTCGGCACGATTGGGAAGAAAATCATCGTCGTCGCGCCGTGTCCAGACACGAGCATTTTGCTCGTTTTTGAAAAAATAGGCGACGCGTTGGTGAAGAAAATTGGCGCGTTGAAAATGAACGACGAAAAGGAAACGCGCATTTCCACGCACACGTTACGCGGTGGGGCGAGAGGACGTCTATCGATTGATATCGTTGATTTCGATGGGGACGATGTTTTGGACGTTTTGATTACGGCGCCGAAACACGCGAGCGTTCCGGATCCAGAGCACGGTTTGCCTCTACACGTCGGGCATTATCAAGCCGCGCTTCTGTTTCTGAAAGGTTCATCCGATATTAAAGGAGATACCGAGAGTGATATAAACACTGTGCGTTTCAACTTTCCGGAGATTGTCGAGTACAAAGGTGAGCCGATGTACGTGGGCAAATTGCAAGGTTCGGTCGTGGCGACGAGCGTCATTGGAACTTCGTTATCGGAAACGTCTAGTTCTCTACCTAATCTGATGGTCGTGTGCGACGCCGGGCGCGTGTATTGGTACGATCGCAAAGACCTGTCGACGCGTTCCATCAAATCGTTCGTTCAGGCGACTTCATCGAAAAAGAGCAATAGCAGTAACGATAAGAAAAAGAATAAGCCGGCGTCCCGAGAACTCGAACGGGGCTGGGCTGTTCAATTTTTATCCGGCACGGCTTCGCCGCAGTGTAAAGCGTTTGACGGCGGACTCGTCGACTTCTCCGCGCTCGCCTTTGATGCCGCGACGTATACCGGTAGTGGTAGTGGTAGTGATGGTTCTTTCCGAGATAGAAATACTGCGACCGCATCTACATTCTCGACGGTTTTACTCTTGCTTATCCTTTTCGCGTGCGTCGTCATCGCCGGCGTCGGCTGGTCGCGATTCTGGTTTTGGGCGCGAGGTCAAGTCGCTGCAAGATTTAACGTCAGTTTAGGAAGAACCGAACGCCGCGAAGTGTAATGATGAAATCATGTGGTTAAAATTGTAATACTGTCGAGCGCTCGCTCTCACCTAAGTAGCTATGATATCTCTTTTACAAATCTACGATGAACTCTCTACTCGCTCACTTTTTCTTGTCTGCGAGACTTTCATCCATCACCACGTACTCTCTCGTCGACGAACCAAACTGCACGCAATCCGACCCTTTCAATCGGTAATACTTCTTCGCCTCGATGACTTTCCCATTCAATTTCGTCTTATTCGTGCTCCCGTTATCGTACAAATACCCAGCCACGTCATCTTTCGTCTCTCCGTACACGTCCGTCTTCCTCTGGTTCCGAAACTGCAACACCGCGTGTTGCTTCGAACAACTCGGATGGTCCGTCGGAATATCCACCGCGTCTCGATCCCGCCCGAAAATATACCTACTCTTGTTAGCTAAACTTATCGGTTTCTCAATCTCTTCGTCCCCTTTGAACGTGTACAACCGTAATCGCAATCCGTAGCGTTCAGGTGCGCACTTGTCCTCTGGTTCGTCGTAATCGATAAACGTCCCTCGTTCGTTCGCGTTCGCTTCTTGCCGTAAAAGAGACGAGAGTTCAAACGTTGGTTTTGCCTTTGGGAGTTCAGGAAGGTTTTCTGTTTCCGGAAACGCGTTCAGGTTGTTCCCGTTCGCGTCGACGCCAAACAACACTTTTGCTCGGGGTTTCTTCCTCTCGTTTGTATCGTCATCATCATCATCACCATCGTCCTCCTTCTCCTTCGCGTCGTCCTTTCCGTCGTTTCCAAAGACCGGCGGCGAATTTGGCGCTTCTTCTCCCCTTCTTCTTCTTCTCCTCCTCTCGTATTCTTCGTCGCTAGAACGACCGCTCAACTCCGCGTCGGAGTCAAAATGGTGTCTCCGCCTCCTTCTGTTGTCCTCGGGAGGTGATGCGCGCGAGGCGCTGCGGCCAGGACGAGAGTCTTCTCCCATTCGATCAGTAGGGGAAAAAAAGTGAAGAGACGGACACTTGTTGTCTCCACTTTCAAGACCCCTCAAACATCCATTCATCGTCTCTGTATCATGTCTCCGTCTCCTTCCTCTGCTGGCGCTGCGAGTACCCAGAACGATGATGATCTAGAATTTGGCGGCGGGAAACCAAAGACGAGAAACACAACAACAATAACAAAAAGACGAAGACTCACATCGCTCAAAGCATCCATTCGCAATTCGCTTTCCAATCAACTGTCCATTTTCACGAGCAAGAAACACTTGCGCTTGAGGAAGCAAGGGGAGTTATTCACACAAATCGTGTTTCTAGTGTACGTGACGAGCTGCGTGATGCTCGTTGGTAAAGAGAACGTGGAGAATATAAGCGCGTGTGGGTATAATTCGGTCGTGCCTTGGTACGTGGGGATTCTGTTTTATGCCTCGGCGACGGCGAGCAACCACTCGTGTTTGTGGTACGTGGTTCGATCGGTGAGAGCGGATGAGAACACGAGACGAGCGACGATGAGGATGGTTTTTGGTATGATTTCTGTCGTGAGTTTGTATTTGACGATGTATTTTCCGAGGTGTTTTTGGCAGTGTCATCAGACGAGCGTCTGGATGTGGGCGATATCGACGAGCGCGTTGATGACGATGAGAGGGGAGGAGACGGAGGATGCGAAGAAAAGTAGCGAGACTAGAACGAAGAGTAGCAAAAACGGTAGCAAAGCAGATGCTCGCGAAGGTGGTGAAAACGAAGGCGACGACGACACCACCATTGCCGAGAACAACATCGGCTTAAAACTATTGGCGCAACATCACGCTCTGACGAAACCGCCGGTAAAAATGTACCTCTATCCTTTCCTGTGGTTCTCCGGTTTCCTCATCTGCGTCGCGTTATACTACGAAAACAACTACTACTTCTTCTTCGGAGAATCCATGGCGAGCATGGCGTACAGCGCGTGGGTCATGTCCAAGCACTTAGGCAGCACCGAAGGAGGAGGAGGAGCAGGAGGAGAAAAGAGCAGCGGTACGAGCGGTAGTAAACTATGGCCGCCGCGAAACTACGGCCTTCGCGAATACCTCTGCGACGCCTCCGTGGGATGTTTCTTATACTACCTCTGCGAGGTTATAAATCGCCCGCGAATGTGCCCGAGAGGTAAAATCTTCGCCGGACCTTCCTTGCTGCCATTTTTCATTTAATTTAGTCTTTCTAGCGTTCACGTTTATTAGTTGATTGATGATGCGCGTAAGAGCGCTTTGCGCGAGAGAGTTTGTGTGGGTGACACGTGGCAAAAACTTTCATCGTATCCTCCAAAACACAAAATCAAATCTTCACATTCGAAACGCGTTTAGTCATCCTCCCTATTGTATTGTAAAATGTTTGCCTCGAAAGCGCAGCACTTGCGCGGTTCTGCCACCATCAAATCCGCAAATTCTCGACGCTCTTTCAAAGTCTCCGCTGTGTCGGTAAACACGGGCATTAAAAAAACCGATCTGAAAGACGGCAAGTTTGTCTTTGAGAGCGACACCAAAGGTCGAATCTTGATCCAAGAGTTCATGGGCGAACTCTACGCCATCAACAACAAGTGCCCGCATTTAGGTTTACCGCTTCAAGGAAAAACGCCGTTGCTTTCTGCCACGTGCACGAAAAACGGCGGCGTCGTGTGTTCCGTTCACGGTTCCGGTGCGTTGTTTTGCATTTCATTTTCCATTCACATCTTACTCATAAAACATCATCTCATCATCGTAATCAAAACGACAGAGTTCGATTTAAAAACGGGCGCCAATGTGGGCGAGTGGTGTCCTAAAGTTCCCACGTTGCCGGTGATTGGGAAACCCATGGCGGGTGAGCCGAAACCAGCCGAGGTGTACCCGGTGTCCGTGGACGAAAACTCCGGCGAGATTGTTTTAGAATTGTAATTTGTTTCGTCCGCACGCTCTCTCGTTTTCCCCCAAAGAACATCAAATCACCACAAAAAACACATCACTCTATCACGGCATACACAACGCAGAAGAGCGCGCGTCCGTCTGCCCGTCTGTCTGAAAAGCGCTCGAGCAGAACGCGTTAAAGTATGAGATCGACGAGCCTGGACGCGCCTTTATATTGGACCGCCCTCGTGGCCTTCTTTTCCTGCTTGGGATTTTTAGTCATGGTGCTTAAAAACAACTCGTCGTCCTCGTCTGTTTCCAGTTCGGATGAGACGATGAGAATGAATGATCAATATCATCTGGGATCCTCCTCCGCGTCTTCACACACGCACCCTTTATCGGACGCATCTCGCCTCGCTCGAGATAAATTCGAACGAGGGCAGTGGCGATTCGAGGACCGGCCGAAACCGTTGTCCAAACCGCAAAGCGAAGAGGTGCGATTTTTAGGGTGGACGTTGTACGAGGAAAGCGGGAGGGACCACGCGAATAGGAAAATGCAACGGAGAGAAGAGATGGATTACGAAAGGAGGAATCGAGTCATCGGGGAGAGAGATGTGGACGTGGTGAGGAGCGAAGAGGATGAGGAGGAAGAGGAAGATGCGTTTGATGGAGATGGAGAGGAGGAAGACAGGCAGCGCGGAGGAGCGGAGACGAGGACGAGGACGAGCGCCGATCATCGAGAAGGAACGGACGAAGAGGAGGAGAATAGCGATTTTGGAGGAGAGAATAGTGGTGGAGAAAAGAAATGCGAAGCACAGACACCGTGCGGGGTGGCGTTCGTGAACAAGCGCGAGTGCGTGGATTTGTGTCGATCGAGTAGATTTGAACCAGAGTATATGCCGAAAGCGACGATGCGAGAGAAAAAAGATGCGTTTTATTTGAAGACGCACTTTGATTTTTTCCAAAGGAAAAGACGGAGTGGGTGCCCGAAGAACGGTTTAGATCACACGTTGGTCATTTATCACGCGCCGGAAAGAGTGTCGGTCGGGAAACACTTGGCGTCTGTGGCGAGCGGATTAGCCAGAGCATCGGCGTTTAATAAGACGTACGTTCCCGGAAGATTGAGCATGCGACAGTGGACGTCGGCGAAGAGGTGCGGATTGAACAGGAACGTGATGTGCTTTTTGAAACCAATCGGGAAATGTTTGTTGGACGCGAGAGATAAGGAAGGAAGACAGATTGGCGCGTCAATGGTTGGAACGAGCATGTTTGGCGCGAGTGGGTTGATTGATTTTAGCGTGTATAGAACGAAAAGAAGAGGAACGTTGATGTACCAAGCGGAAGCGTTGTCGTACGTGTTTGAACCGAACAAACAAGCAGAGGCGGTCATTCGAGCAGCTTTTCGAGACTCGATCCGGAAACAGGCGGAAACGATATTGCAGAGTAGTAACGGAGTTGGGTCGTTCATGGGAAACGGACAACAACAACAAGTCTTATCCGGAGAGGCTTTAGAACGCGACTCGGGACATCCGTTTGGGAAGTGCGTCGCGGTGCACGTTCGCCGATCCGGGTGCGTGAGAGACATCGAGAGTCACGAAGAGCCGAACCGTTTGGAAGGTTTGTGCGTCCCATCGAAAAAATACTTAGAAACCGCGAAAGAGTTCGCGAAAAAGTATAACTTACACTCCATTCTCCTCATCTCGGACGATTTAAATGTGGCTGAAAAATGCGCCTCCAACGCCGAATTGCCGTGCTTTTACACCACCTCCACGAAACGATTGTTACACGACGCCGAAAACGACGTCAACGACAACCTACCGAGTTTCAAAAAACGAAGAAGAAGAAACTTATTGTGGAAAGATTCCGGTAAAGACCGCGCCGTCTCTGCCGCTTTAGCTACGGTCATCGAACTCGAAGCCGCGCGAACCTGCGACGCGTTCGTCGGTCAGTTTTCCTCCGGGTTCAGTCGATTGGCGTACATGTTGATGAGCGCGAGAATGGCCACGCCGGCACCCTATCGCAGCTTAGACGGCGTTCCTTTTAAATTAGAGTAATACTACTAAGAATACTACTACTAAGAATACTACTACTGCTACTACTCATAAATACGCAAAAGTCTCTCAAAACTCTTGTTTCGTCACATTTTCGCACATTTTTTATGTGGAGAAGTCGACTCCTAAATCGCATCTTCGTCCCTATCGCAACAACTACTACTCCTAATACTGTGACTACTCCTACTGCGACTCTTTCCATGATGGCGAACACCGCTGCGCCTTCTTCGTCGTCGTCAAGTCGTTCATTATTATTCTCGTCGAAGGAAGGACGACGACATCACAATTGGAAAAGAGTGTCAGCCGCCACTCGATCGAATGTCTTCAACAACTTTATGATGAAAGACAACAACGGCAGAGCCGCGTCGTCTCTGGCATCCTCCTCCTCTTCTTCTTTGAAAAAGGAAGAAGACGAAGACCAAGCGTTGCTGATGGCGTCTTTCGACGATTTATCCGCGGACGTGCGCGAGGCGTTGGAAAACTTAAACTTGCAGTCGCCGACGGAAATTCAATCCTTGGCTATTCCGTCCATCCGAGACAAGGGCGGAAACGTGTGCATCGCCTCTCACACCGGGTCAGGGAAAACGCTGGCGTATTTGTTACCCATTCTGGACGCGTTGAAAAGAGAAGAGATAGAAGCCGACGGTGATCGATTGGCGAAGAGTCGACGACCGAGAGCGTTAATCGTCTCGCCGACGAGGGAGTTGGCGGAGCAGATATTCGCGGTGACGAAGAGTTTGTCGCACTACGCGAAGGTGTCATCGAGGTTGATTTTGGGTGGGAGACCGTTCGCGTTGCAAAAAGATAATTTGGAAGCGCCGGTGGACGTCGTCGTTGGGACGCCGGGGAGACTCGTGAAACACTGCGAGGAGAAGAGTTTGTTTCTCGGGAGTTGTAAATTTGTCGTTTTGGACGAGGCGGATACGTTGTTCGAGGCTGGGTTCGGGGAAGACGTGGAAAGGTTGCTGAGACCGGTGAAAAATCGAAACAGAGGAGGTGATGACGGAGACGAGAGTAAAAAGAAATCAACCACCATCGTTCTCGTTTCGGCAACTATGCCGGATAGATTGAAGAAATTAATCGACACGTCTTTACCGGACGTGCAATACGTGAAGACGCAATCGTTACACAAATCTGCGCCTGGACTGAAGCATAACTTCGTAAACGTCCCTGGTTCCGAGGATAAGATGAAATTTTTGGAAGATATCGTGGTTCCAATGCACGAGAGAGGGAAACGCGTGATGGTCTTTTGCAACACGGTGTCTAGTTGCGTCGCGGTTGAGAAGACGATGGCGGAAAGAAACGTCAACACGGTTCAATACCACGGCGACATGAGCTCGGAAGAGCGCGTGGAGTCTATGAAAGCGTTCTGCGATGCGGATCCCGAGGACGATAATTTGATTTTAGTGTGCACAGATTTAGCAGCGAGAGGTTTGGATTTTGCCGGCGTTAAAGTCGACAACGTCGTGAACTTTGATTTCCCGTTGAATCCGGTGGATTACATCCATCGCTCGGGAAGAACCGCCCGAGCGGGTGCAAAAGGCATGGTCACAAACTTAATATCAAAAAGAGATAAAGTATTAGCGAACGAAATCGATGTTGCGGTTAGATTAGGGAGACCAATCGACGACGCGACGAGCTCGAAAGCCGTCGCGGAAATTCGAAAGATGAAATTAGTCGACGAACGCAGACGCGCAAAAGGCAAAGAAGTGGACACGAAGAAGAATTTTAAATCGAGCAATCGAGGGAGACGAGGGAGTTCGAGGTACGAAAGAAACGAAAACGCGCAAGAAGGGGGAGGTAGAGGAGGAGGAGGTAGAGGAGGAAGAGGAGGAGGTAGAGGAGGAGGAAGAGGAGGAGGCAAACCTCGAGGGAACGCCAAATTTTCCTCCAGTCGCTAGTCTGTTAGTCGGTTTGTGCATATGTGTTTGTATTAAGAATAAGCATAGTATTAAGAATAGTAATGAGAATGAGAGCCAGCGCAACCCGCCCCGACGTCAAATCGTGGTCATCGTTATAATCATCATCGATATTATTCGGGTATTTGTATCGTTTAATTCCGCGTGTGCGTTGGAATCGGATTCCGCAGCGGTGATTGTTGGTAAAACAATCCGGAAAAAATACAAATGAATAACGCAATCAACCCTTCCATGCTCGCATGTTTATCCCAAATCATGCAATTAATAATCACAGTCCCAATCTTACACATCGTTCCAACCACGGTAAAACTTGTCGCTGAAATCAACCCTCTCAACAAAAACTGCGAGTACGACATCAAAACCCCCGCGACGCACGACGCGCTCAACGCGAAAATCGAAGCCGTCGACCACTCAAAGTCGGTTAAAATCTCGTGCTCTCTCGTCACCACGCCTAACAAAAACACCGGCACTACCGCCAATAAGTTGGTGTAGTAACTTCTCCCCCACGGAGTCAGTTTGACGTTATCCACCGCAAACTTAATGTACACCTGATCAAACGCGAACACGACGAACCACGCCATCACCCACGTGTACGCCTTCACTTCAAAGTTCGAATCCGTAAACACGTACGCGATCGCGCCCATCAATATCGCCATCAGCGATAACCAACTTCGCATATTCGGTAACTGTCTCCCTAAAAAAACGTAATCCAAGAACGCGATCAAAATCGGCGTCGACGATCGAAACACGATGAACGTCTCCACGTTCGCGTATTGCAGCGTTTTCACGTTGGTATACAACGCCCCTAAAAACGCAATCGCGACTAACATGAACGGTTTCACTTTCTCCGCGATCAACGGGTCCGATTCCACCAACCCACCTTCGTGCATTAACTTAATCGCCACCGCGGAGGTGAGCAACTGGCAGAACAAAACCACCGACGGTGCCGGTAAAAACGTCACCGCGAGTTTGTTTATGATGAGCATCATGGATGAACACGAGGCGTAGGCTATTATCCCGAACACAATCTTCGCGTATAACGCCGCCGCTTCTTTCTTCTCCAACTCGGAGGAAGAATTAGAAGACTCTTTCATGTTGTCTTGCTGATTTCCCGCGTGATTTTTCATCTCCATCGTGGTGGTAGAGGTGTGTTCTCGTCGTCGTCGTTTATTATTATTATTATTGTGAGGCAGGCGAGTGATAACAACGCGAGGAAGAGTTGTCTGTGCGACCCCACAGAGAGCGTTTCAAATGCTCTCAATCGAGTCGAAACTGCTTTTTCAAACTTTTAGAAAGTTGTAAAATCTTGTCCACGTCGTAATTTTACTCGCTCTTAAATTAATTGCTCTTTGTGTTGGTCTGTTCAAGAGACAAAACGTTTATCTTCACTAGTATTCTCGCGAGACGTGCACACGACGACGCGTTCAAAGAGTGCTGCACTTATACTACCGCGCAACACGGGAGAAGAAGAAGATAAAGCGCGCGATATCCCATCGTCGAGAGGAAATTTACAACAATGCGCAGAGAAGAAGTTCCGCGGATACAGTTTTAAAAGAGACATTCATATCCAATTGGGTATAACGACGACCGTTATCTGATACAGAGAGATACGAAAAGAATGAAATTCTTGGAAGACCGAGAGTTGGCGCAACTGAACAACTTCCTATCCCACGTGAACTTAGGCGACCACGAAGTCACCGGACAGTTGGAGAATTATTCGTGTACGTTTTATGAGTATTCATACTTTGTCTGCTTTGCGTTCGTAACCTTTGTTCGTCTTTTTTTATTCCTTTTTTCAGCTTCCACTTCGGAAAGGACGTGGGTACCCTTGATGAGACGAGAAACGCGCCGGGCACATTTTTTACTCACTCTCTCTCTCCATCATACTTACCACCGCTGCTTGCTCTCCTCCTTCTCTGAATACTACTATAAAACAGGCAAACTCGCGGGTCAAGATAAGAAAAACTTTGGCGCGATTGAAACCGACGTGGTGGAAGAGCTCAGCTCGTCGCCGAACTTGTACTCGACGTCGCCGGTTGGACCTTTGACGGATTCGCACTCGAGAAAGACGCTGATTTATTTAATCTTGACGTTAAATCAAGCGTATCCAGATCACGATTTCTCGAATTTGCGACCGAATAACTTTAGCAAAGAAGTTGGCGTTCCGGAGTGTAAAGAAGAAATCGATCAGATGTTGTACGACGTGGGTAAAGTGTACGATCAAACTCGGTTATACGGCGCGAGCGGCAGCGGAGGCAGTTTACCGTTTTCGGATGAACTGTGGAGGTGCATAAACAGCGCGATTGAGTTACAAGACGTGGACGTGTATTCGTACGCCGCCATAAACGACGGCGACCCGTTCGATGGCGACGGGAGTTTGTGGAATTTCAACTATTTCTTTTACAACAAGAAACTGAAACGGATCTTGTTCTTTTCGTGCGCGAGTAAAATCAAAAGAGACCAAAGCTTTTACGAAGACGAAGAGGAAAACGAACACGTCGGAGTGAGAATGCGTTCGTCTCAAATGACGCCGACGCCGCCGTTGAACTACTCGTCCAGAGGCTACGCGGCTTCTTTCGACGATTTGGCCATGGACGACATGCAGTGAAAGAGGCGAAGGAGAAGGAGATTTTTTTTAGTACTCTGCAGTGTGAAAAACAAATTCACTTCATTTTACTTGTATATTATTATCATTCAAAACACACACGCGCGCGCTCGGTTGTTGACAAAACAGCAATAGAAAGATATGGTGAAATGGCACGACGTGTGTGAAAACGTGAAATTGGCGCTAAAAAACGACGGGTTCGATCTCGTCGCTCCGTTTCGATTGAGCCAGTACAACGCGCTTTTTGATACTCACGATGCTAAAAATTCTTCCATTAAAATCACGGACGCCCCGGAAGATTGTTTATGCGTCGTCATCGGCAACACCAAACGATTGTGGCCGATATTCGAAGAGTATTACAAAGCGAACATCGGTAAAGAAGATTTAATGCCGCGAGAGGAGAAGAATCCGCTGGATTTCTACGTGAAGAAAAAAATCGACTCGATTTGTATCGCCGATTTTGTAACCGCGAGATATCAGACGGACAGTTCGTTGGCGATACAAAAAATGGCGAAGATTAGCGGGATGGCGATTTTACACGAGGCAACGCACATGTCCGTGAACAGAAAATACGGACCTTGGATAAGTTTAAGAGCGGTGGTGATTTTTCACTACGTGAAAGGACCGGAAACGCCTTTACCGGCGCACGAGGTGCCGACTTTAACGAGCGAGATGGAACGCGAGAGCAAAGAGGCGTTCGAGGAAGCGGCGGAGTATTATAGAAAGAATAGCGAAGGTTCTGGGAGTTTGGATAAGAGTAAAAGCGCGGAATTATGGATTAAAGTTCGAGATTGTTTGACCTCGGACGCGCAGAAGGAGTTTCGTTACGACGAGAGGCAAATGAAGTACCATTACGACATCGATCGGAATTTAGAGTATTTGGTGCCTCTGCAGATGGAGGAGGAGCCGGCGTCTTGAATCTAATATGTTTACATCATGTATTTTTGCTATAGTATTGTTCTCTCTAACTATTCTTCTCCTTCTTCACCTGTTCCTCGTTTTTTGCCATCCATTCTTTCAATTTTCTACTTCTTTCCTGTTCCATCGGGTCGCTATCGGTATCGGACAGAATGTCGTAATCGTACTTTTCCATCTCCGGAGGTTCGTACCATTTCTGTCTATTCAGCCAAATCTCAAAGTCGCGTTCCCAAATCATTCTTCGACTCGGCGGCGTCTCTAACGAGACTCCATGCGGGCCTTCAACTTCCACGCCTTCTTTGCTGTGCGGTTGAAACCAGTAATTCAAAGCCATGTGGCCTTCGTACCCTTCTTTGGTTTGAAACACGTTCTTTTCGGAGGAAAACACTTCGTGGAACCATCCGGCGGGTAAGTACAACATCTCCCCAGCTTTGAGTTCGCACGTCAACTTTTTCGCCTGCTTGAACTTTGGAAACCGATCGAGGTTTGATCTATCCACCGTGCTAAAACTTTTCGGGAGAGGTTTTGACGCTCTTTTCTTTCCTCTTTCATATGTTTTTTGGCGCTTGTTGTTCGCGGTTTTATCCTTCTCTTCTTCTTCTTCTTCTTCTTCTTCTTCTTCTTCTCCTTCATCCGAGTCTACATAATCGTCCACGAACGTGTCTTCGTCAAACTCGAAATCTTCGTCGTCCTCCTCCTCCTCCTCTTCCTCCTCCTTCTTCTCTTTTTCCTTTTTCACTTCACCTCTCTCTATCGCCCACTGCTTCTCCAACCTTTTTTGCTCTCTCTCCACTCTCTCTTTCGCCGCATCAAAATCCTTCCCGTAACTCGGCGTCTCGTCGTCGTAACAAATCATCCCGTTCTCGCACACGCGAGTCGCTCGTCCTTTCAAATACATCTTCTCGCACTCGCTCGGCGCGTACAACTCGAACCGCTTAAACCCTCTCGCTAGGACGTACAAGTTATCGTGGAAATCGTGATGTAAACCACTGCTCGTTTCTCCTCTCGTGCCTCTTCCCATCCACATATTCACGGTTGAAACTGCCGACCAGCCCATGAGTTTCGGTCGCAGCGGCACTTTACCTTCCCCGTCCAACGCGGTCAAATCCCGCTCGCGCTTTTCGTTGCTCCATTGCTTCCTTCTCAATTCATTCCCAAAGAGCATAAACGGGTTTACTAAACTCTTTAAAGGTACGGATAATATCTCCGGTCGTCCGTCGCGCTTATCGCACCGTTCGCCGTTGCTGGCGGAGAGATATTTCGAGTGGTCGCCTCGTTCAAACGCAGTCATGAAATCCGCGAATTGCATTCGCTCTCGAGTGCCTTTCCCGAATTCGCTTCTTCTTTCCTCCCCTTCTTCTTCTTTGTCTTCTTCAACATCGTCGTCATCTTCTTTAACCTCAACAATGACCGTCTCCGTTTCCTCTCGGCACTTCTCTCGCAAATACGCGTTCGACCAACTGGAGAGGCACTCAAATTCTGTCTCCTTAAACCCTCCGATGAGTTTACACGGCGTCCTCGTGTTGATAATTTCCTCTCGAAACGAATTTGGATTCTCTTCGCACTCTTTTAAGAGTACTTCTTTGACGAAATCCCGGTCCGGTTCTGGTTGCCATCCGGAGTAGCTGTTCGTTATTCTTGTTTTTGCTTCTTCAAACATTTTCGCCGTCGCAATCACTTTTACGAGAAGGAGGAGATTTCATTATTATGGCCACGGTCGAGTCGTTTTCTTTGCTCGCTTCATCATCTAGAGAGGAGATAAAACGCGGGCGCAGTAGTGGAGTAGTGTTTTATCACACAAAAGCGGTTAAATTTGTGGTGTTGTTTTCCCACACGAATTCATCCTTTTCGTCACTAGATTTACGCGGAAAAGTCACTGATTAACCTTATACTACTCTACACGCGAGACACACAAACGCACAGAATGACCGAGCGACGACTACACGACATGGCACCATCATCCTCTGCGGGGCCAGGTGATGATATGCACTGGGAACGCAACTTCATACACCAAATTAAAACCTTAAAGTCCGGGTCCAAAGACCAATTGGATTCGCTGACGGATTTAGCAATCAACGACGCTTCCAAAAGATACAAATCAGTCGTCAACATCGTTTCAAAGTACTCGCAAACGATGAAACCGAAATACAGGCCATCCATGATGTACGTGATTAGCTCGTTGGTTATGCACGAGAATGAAAAAATTGCGAGCTTATACCGACAGAGATTTGCGATTGAGATTTCAGTGTTGGTGGAAAAGATATGCGAGTGTCGGACGGAGCAGTTGGAGAGGGTGCGAAGGAACATCGAGCGATGGCGAGAGAAGGAGTGCTTCGAGAGCTTGGTTTTGGACGAGTGCGAATATCACGTGCAGAAATTTGAGGAGGCTGGGAAGGAGGCAGAGGAAGAGGAGAGGAGGAAGGAAGAGGACGGGTTGTTGGGGATGGAGAGGATCGAGACGCCGCCGCCGCCGGAGGAAGAGGAAGAGAAGAAGGTAGAAGAAGAGGGGGAGAAGCTAACGACGACATCGACCGTGAATAAGTGGCCAAAGTTGATGCCGGCATGGGGAAAGAACGTAAAACGGCAGCAGAAGCAACAACAACAACAACAACAACAACAACAACAACAACAACAACAGAAGAAACAGAATAAGAAACATAGAGAGAAGTTTACGAACGGTAGTTTGAGGCAACAGCAACAGAACATGCAGCCGATGAATCAGCAACAGAAGCAACAATCGCAGCACGGGCAAGGTAAGCCAACCAAGAAGCAAAAGAGAAGAATGCAAAAGAAGAAACAGGGGGATAAGAACGATAGTAACAAAGAGCAGCGGCAGCAGGAAAAAGGAGGAGGAGGAGGAGGAGAAAAAGGCGATCAGAAAAAATCGGTCATCGATAGGCTCACCTAGAGATTTAGTGTAGCAGATGTGCGTGCGTATGTCTCTCTCTTTTGTAAAGCTAATGTATGTTTCTATGTAATTTTGTTTTCTCTGAAAGCAATCGTGTTTTTGGAGTGACTGGGAGATCAATCGTGCTTAAGTAGAGACCTTAAGTATTCGAGGCATGTATAACGTTTGTGTGTTTTCGCTTCTGCACACGCTTTGGAAAGTATCTCTGCGCCTTCCTTCAACGTCATCTTCGCGTTTTCTACGACATATTGCAGGCAACTGAGATGACCGTATCTGGCAGCGTCAATGCACGCTCTTCCTAGAAATGGGTATCCTTTCGCATCGAGAAGAGAATGGATGTACTTCAAGCACTCCAGAGAGCCACTTTCTGCGGCATCACATTCCTCCAACTCCCCTTCGTCGTCGTCGTCAAAAGCGTATCTTTCACCTATTTCCCGCTTCATTACTTCGACGATATACTTTAGCATTGCAAAGTTGCCATTTCTGGCCGCCGTGCCGATGTCACTCCCAGCATAATCATCCTCTATATCCCACATGATAAATTCTCCTGGATCGGCTTGTTCTGCACCATGTTCAAATGCATATTGTAAGCAGTCAAAGTGGTTATTTTTTATCGCATACTCTGTCGTCAGCGATCCCCATTCCGCGCCCGATTGATGAGCGAGCTCCATCATCTCCCGGTTTCCCATTTTGGCACAGTGTGATCCAACACCTAACCAATCCTCGGAGATAATGTCCCAGTCATAATCTTGTGCAAACGATGCACCATTTGCGAGTGCGTAGCGCAGCGTAGCCAAGTGATTGTTTTTAGCGGCGTATTCGCACGTGAAGGCCGACCACGGGGCACCATGCTCGAAACAGTACTGAACAATATCTAGCCATCCCATAGCGGCTGCATATTGCGTAACGCCATGCCAATACTCATCCCCGTCATCAAAAATTTCATATCCCTCATCAAAATCGAAAAATGACCATGACCCCCCATTTTCGCACGCGTAGCGCAGACAATCTAATGATCCCGAAAACGCTGCACTTTCCATCACCCATAGTCCCCATGCACACCCTTTCTCTCGACAGTACTTGAGACAATCGAGGTGACCGCCAAGAGCAGCAGCTTTGCATGATGTAAAACTAAGTA
>Ga0181595_10002571_pt1 | contig 18025 bp, 12 predicted proteins | sample 041ome_7_FD_145604 | JGI IMG/M metagenome (GOLD analysis project Ga0181595, IMG submission 145604) | Coastal salt marsh microbial communities from the Groves Creek Marsh, Skidaway Island, Georgia - 041401AS metaG (spades assembly) | ecosystem: Environmental > Aquatic > Marine > Intertidal zone...
TGTTGATGCTGAAATTTATGGTGTCGATATGGAAGCTGGCTATGCGCTTAATGCCAACTGGTACTTACGCAGTGTTGCGAGTATCACGCAAGGGAAACGCAATGATATAAACGATAATCTGTATCGAATAGCTCCGGCCAATTTATCTCTGGCTCTGGACTATCTGGCAGAAAACTGGATGTTCACCGTGGAAAGCATTTCCTATGCCCGGCAATCCAAAGTCTCTGCGACCAACCTGGAAACGCAGACCTCAGGCTATACTCTGCTGAATGCCAGCGCGCAGATTCAACTACCCGCCAATATTGATCTGGGAATTGGTATAGATAATATTTTTGATCGCTACTATCAGGATCATCTGGGAGGCTATAACCGCGCTTTCAATCCCAATGTTGCTCTGCGCGACCGCTTGCCAGGTCTGGGCAGAAATATTTATGCCCGTCTGATTTGGGAATATTAATTTCTCTCTCAAAATAATGCTGGACGAAGTACAACTGACAGCAGAGTAAACCGCTAAGGAATCACTTTGAAAGCTTGATCCGGAAATTTTGAAACAGTTCAAACAATCAGCGCCGTACCGGACGTTTTTGCAATTTTCTCTGCAGGGTTCGACGGTGCATCCCCAGATTGCGAGCCGTTTCTGAGATATTACCGGCATTGGCTTCCAATACACGCTGGATATGTTCCCATTGCAGCCTATCGACAGAAACAGGATCCTCTGCAATGGTATCCTTTCTTGCTTTTTCGCCTTCCAGTATGGCCAGAATTTCATCGGCATCCATTGGCTTGCAAGCATAATCATAGGCACCCAATTTAATCGCACTGACTGCTGTAGCTATGCTGGAATAACCCGTAAGAATTAAAATGCGGATATCAGGACATTGTTGCTTGAGCAGAGAAATACAGTCCAGTCCCGATTCCTTATCAATTTTCAAATCGACAACTGCAAAATCAAAGACTGCATCACTTAGCACGCTATTAAGCTCGTCGATATTTTGCGCTGTCCTGGCCTGATAGCCACGTTTAGTAAAGGCATTGCTCAATACCGACAGAAACGTCGTGTCATCATCAATAATGAGGATTGATTTGCTACTCATGATTCAATGCCGGCAAGGGTAAACACACTTCCGTGACAGCGCCCTTTTCTTTATGTGGATAAAGTTTGACTGTACCTTTCAGGCGATTAATGCTTGCCTGACTCAAAACCAGCCCGACACCAAGCCCGTCTTCTTTGGTCGTAATGATGCCGCTACCCAGTTGTTCAGCGAATTCATCCGTTATTCCTTCACCATAGTCCCTGACTTTTAGTGTCCAGTTACTGCTGTCCCATTCTACGCTCACCTCTATACCCTGAGGACTGGCATCAGCCGCATTATTCAGAATATTTATAATGGCCTGTTGCAAGGTCACATCCAGCGAAATAACCGGTGACGATTCAGCATCCGACATTTTCAGCGTCATTGTTATTTCTGGCCGGATCAGTTGCCATTGATTTATCAGCACATTAATAAAATCCTGCAAGGGCAAGCTTTTAGCTTTCTCGGCCTCTCTGAAATCAGCCTGGTTAACCAGTTCCTTGAGGCTGTTCTTACAACGTTTGATTTGTTGTTCGATTATAGCCAGTTGCCTGCTCAGCTCTGAATCAGCCGATTGTTCATCAGCCATTTCCTTTACCAATACCGCTACCGTATTTAGTGGCGTTCCCAGCTCATGTGCAGTTCCTGCGGCCTGAGTTGCCACCGCCAGAATCTGCTCATCACGTAAATTATCTTCCCGATACTGGGTTAGCTTATCTTGCTGCTCTCTTAACGTTGCCGCCATTTTCACCACAAAATAGGTAATCAATAATGCACTCACCAAAAAGTTAAACCACATCCCCATAACATGCAGCCCCGGCAACATTGAGCCACTACCCATATCCATAGCCATCAAGGCTGGTAGGGGCATGTAAAAGAACAACAGGAAGGAATAACACAGCAAACAAAGCGCTGCTAAAGCCCAGGTATAAGACCAGGGTAAAATTGCTGCGGCGATGGTAATTGGCACCAGATAATAAGAAACAAAGGGATTACTTGCCCCTCCGCTCAGATAAAGCAGAATCGAAAGCCCGACAATGTCCAGTAACAGGTGCCCCAGAAACTCTGGATCTGTAATTGGCCATGGTTTGTTTAAGCGTAAAAAAACGACAAAGTTAATTAAGATGAATATCACCATGGTGCTGAGAATCATCAGATAATTCAGCTCCAGACTTAAGAACAGATAGGCATAAAGCAAGGCAACCAGCTGGCAGGCAAAAACAATGATGCGCACAATAAGCAAGCGACGAAGATTTTGCTGAGAAGCGGCGAGTGGGAAAAATTGCTGAGCCACCAATGCGTTACCTTTTAACTATTATCTTGGCTGTTACAGTCTGGAACACAAAAGATAACTTGTTGGCATCCTGATTGGTAGTCATGATAAGGCAGCAAAGCGGGTAAGCCGTCCATGGCACCATCCATGGCAGCTTTGATTATCCTGCGTGAATTCTAGCAGCTAAGTCCCCTGCATTAACTGCGACAAATTGTCGCAGTTCTTATCATATTTCAATCCTGGGGATACCTTGCCGGGACTGCCTGTTAAGTAGAAAAGGCACAGCTTATCTGTCATTATCATGCGTAAGTCATGCTAAATAACTGTAAAAAATTCATGCCTGTTATCTCCTGAATAGTTAAATAAATTCAGAAAAAAAGAGGACGACAATGCCATCACTTAAACGCTACTGCCAATTTACCCTAGTTATATTGTTTTTCTGTTGCCAGTTGAGTATCGCACAGGATTTTATCTGGGCACCGGATTTTCCCGAAGGCTCCACTATTCCGGTCCTAGATGCGCCAGACCAAAATGGTAACAACCAAACCCTGAACGGCCTCACCGGTGAAAAAGGGTTAATGCTGTTTTTCAGCCGCTCTTTTGACTGGTGCCCCTATTGTAAAGCCCAGCTTGCCGATATCACTGCCATTCAAACTGAAATGGAAGCATTGGGCTTTAATATCGCCTCAATGACCTATGATTCGATTGAAACCCTGAAAATTGCAGAAGAAGACTTTGGTGTCGGTTTCACCATGCTGCATGATGAAGCCATTAAACACATTAATGCATTTGGCATACGTAATCCGGTTCCGGAGCCTGACAGCTTTGCCTACGGCATTCCCCGCCCTGGAATCATGCTGGTCAGTCCGGACGGCACTATTTTGCGAAAGTTTGCCGAAGAGGATTACCGTGAACGGCCTAACCTGACTTACGTGCTTGAAGCAGCCAGAGCGTTGTAAAGTGTCCAATTCAATTAAAGTAAAAGGAGTACGCTTATTATCCTGTAGTGGAGTTATAAAAGAGCCCGCTCTGTCAGAACAAACTTCTTAGTCCTTTATTCCTGGCAGCTATAACTTGACCTCAAAGTCGTATCGCCACTGCCGTCATAAACCGCTTCTTGCGGATAGGGACAAAGGATTCTCTCGAACACCAGAGTGCCAGAGATAACCTTGGATGCGTCTATTGAATCAGGTGCTATGCCATTTTCTACCCAGTTTTCTATGGCGGCCTGGAAATCAACGTTATTCACCCCAGCAGCTGCTCTGGTCAGGCTATGTCCGGTGCCGGGCATCATGAATAATCTGATAGTGTTTTCTGCCTGCTCTCGTGCTTCAGCAGCTGATATACCCTGTGCTTCAAGATGGTCAATCACGGTTTCGTAATACTCAATGCCAAGGCGGGGAGGGAAAAGACCATCAGACCAGCCAATGGCCATGATAATTTTGGAGCCATTATCAGCGAAGTCAGAGAGATCCGGATCGGTTGCCTGCACTGCTGAGAATCCTTCAGCTGAATCATCCAGAATAGTATCAAAATCGGCAGTACGCCAATCCCAGCTCTGGTCATTAAAAATCCGGTTTCTGTAAAAAGCCAGAATGTCAGATGCGATTCCATCGACAAGAGATGGCCAATAGATAAAAGAAAACCAGTTGAATCGGGATTCAGCTGAATACTCAGAGCCGACTTCATATATCGGCGCGATGAACTCACCGCTGGAGTTTTTTACTCCTGCCCATATCCCCTGCACAACATCAGCCAGATCCTGGGTGATGGTTGTTGCGGTTACAAGTGCGCTCAGATCAGGGGTGCAGTCGCTCGGGTTTTGCAGGACGCCATCGATAACACCGTCCAGAGCATCGCACTGGTCAAGTACTGCTGTGTGGATTGCGGAGAGGGCAGGCAGCGTAACTCCGTCAGTAAAAGCAAGATAAGGCGACCGCGAGGGTGGTTTGTTAATGGTATAGGCATAGAGCCAGGCGGCGAAAAATTTTTGAAAATTCAACGCCGGGTTTATCGCTACAATACCATCATAATCATCGGGATATCTTTGCGATTCCATCAGGCCCGCACGACCACCGTTCGAAGTGCTGTGGAAATAGGAATAATCCTGCGGCCGTTTGTAATATTCCAGGATAATTTGTTTAGTGACCTCGGTCATGTCATGTATGGCCAGGTAAGCATAATCCAACCACCTACCCTCGATGAGCATCCAGGCCTCAGTGGGGTCGCCAGATACATGACCGGTATCGGTTGAGGCGGTCACATAGCTATCGGCAAGCCATACATCCATCTCCGAATAATTGATATAACCCGCCGTGCTGCCGCTTCCTACCCCGACATAGCGGCCGTTCCATGACGTGGATTTGGGCAGAAAGATTTCAACATTGCTGCTACCGATGGTCATAATGACTCGACAATACTCCGGTAGAGGGTCACCTGAGCTGGGATTATTAGTTGCTAACGCTGCAGAAGTAATGCTCACGTTAGTGATAATAAGCTGGGTCAGACTGGCACACACTTCAGAGTCGATAATCGTCTGAGTTGGATCTAGTGGAAAAGAGTCCAGATTATCTGCAACGCGGTCACCATCATCATCCGTATCGGCATTATTGCCAATACCATCACCATCAGTATCCACAATTTCATTGGCATCCAGCGGGAATGCATCAGAACTATCCGCGACACCATCACCATCATCATCCGTATCGGCATTATTTCCAATGCCGTCACCATCAGTATCGGCAATTTCCTTGGCATCCAGCGGTAAGGCATCTGAACTATCCGCGACACCATCACCATCATCGTCTGTATCTGTGTTATTACCAATGCCATCACCATCAGTATCAATGCTTTCATTTTCATCCAGCGGGAAGGCATCTAGGGTATCAATCACGCCATCATCATCAAAATCATTGCTGTCAGAATTAATTTGATCAGACAAGTTCGCCAATAATCTTGCTTGCGAAGTTTGGTCAGTGAATTCATTAATGGAAAGTTCTCTTGAAAGCACCAATCCAATATTTCTTCGATTGACTGCTTGAAGATTCCCAATAATCTGGGCTGACATCGAGTTAGCAAAATTAATATTTCCATTATTAAAAACTGCATTGGTATTTACGGTCGCTTCAAGAAAATTATTAACAAGAGCGCCGGCTGTTGGATCTAATGTCAGACCTCCCTCTGAAAGGGTGTCGACTAATAATTTATTTAACTGCGTTGCGTCTCTAAGAATTGCGTATGAAGCACTATTATCAGCAATCATAGCTGATAGTGCTGATGCGAAATTTCTCTGCAGATTAGCATTGCCAATCCTTTCATCAACACCACTTATAGACTGAAAAGCACTGATAATATTAGCTATTTGCAGGTTTACGTTGAGCAGATTATTTGAAGCATCTGCTGATTCCATATCCCATGGGTCACTGGAAAAAACAATTTGCACAGATGAGCTTATTCCTAGTGTAGATAACAGACTATCAATTTCAGTTGCATTTAATTCAGAACTAATCGTTGAAAGCGGAGTAATAATAAAATCCTGATTGATATCAGTAACCAGAGAATTAACTAGATGTGAAATTGGAAGGTCTTCACCTGTTACGGTATCAGTTCCACCAAGTGCTACTATTTTAAGACCGCAATTGGAAACCATGCTTCTTGAGGAAAAAGTTATAGCAAAGAAGCCATCCGAGTCACTAGTGGTAGATAATTCATCAGCATCTAGTATGTCATTACAGTTTTGATCAAAGAATACACTGGCATTACTGATTGGAGGATCGATTATTCGTCCGCCAAGAGAGATGCTAGGCAGGGTACGGTTGTTAGGCGGGGTATCACCACTACATGCTGATAAAACAATTAACAAACTAAAAAGCGCAAGCTTCTTAATAAGATAAGCATTCTTTATTCTTTGAATGCAAAAAAGCATTTTTTCTCCTTTGATTGCAAAACTGTCTAAGTTGAGTGCAAAAGGGCCATTTACATCTATTAAATTTGCCCCATGCAATAAAAGGAGATATGTTTCGGCTTAGTTTTTTTGGGAAATTATAGACATATAATTTTATAAAACCAATTCCAATTGTCAAAAATACAAAGCTAAGCAGTAAGGTTATAATTTGTAACTTACTATAATTTACAGACTCATCTATTTTAGGGGAGCAGAAAAGAAAAAGTCTCAGAGATTGGGTTCCCGGAGGCTTTTTTTTTGATTTTGATTAAGACTTAAAAAACAAACATTCCTCCCGATCCAGGCGCATGGACATACATATGCGTGCGCAGCTTCGCCATACCAATAACAGATAGGGGCAGCGACCAGGCAAGCAGGTTGGAACGGTTAAAAAATGTTTGTTCGATCATTTAATTAATATATTCGGCAAAAATTTCTTAAGAGAAAATCTTTCTCCCCTGAGCATCAGACGTCAACACTGGGAGAAAAATTCATTGGACAAAACAGCTTTTATGTTTTTATGCCTGACGACTTTGCATCTGATAATCAGCTATCGCCAAACCGGCCGCGACACTGGTAAAAGGATCATGTTCAACGACCCTGCCTGTAAAACGCTGTTCCAGTATTTGCGTAACAGCATGAATCAGACAGGAACCACCTGTACGTATTACTAGACTGACTTCCTTATCCGTCAATCCGGCTTTTTCCAGCGTATCTGAAACAGCTTTGGAAAACAGTGTCAGCTGCTGTGCTATCAATTCATTAAAATGCTGCCGTGTAAGAGTCAGTGAAACGTTAATTTCTGGAATATCCAGTAATGCTTCTTCCTGTGTAGACAGCATTTCTTTGCATTCCTTTAGCCTTTGAAAAACCTGATAGCTATAATTCTGGGTAATCAGATCATAAAGACGTTCAAATTTTTCTGCTGCTGCACCGCCTTTGCTCATCATATCCCTGACTGGCGTCAGATATTCATTCTGGTTAAGCATATAACTGACCGTCCAGTTAATGATTAACTCCTCAAAGGATTCAAAGGGAAACAGTGTCTCAATATGGCGGCCTTCCACTTCCCGCTGCCAGCGTTCCCCCTTCCCCATCAAAGGGAACAGTAATGACCGAAACAAAGCCTGATCAATATGATCACCACCCAAGCCAACACCATGTGTGGCAATGACTTCATAGGCACCATCCTGCTCCGCCAGCATGCACAGATCCAGTGTGCCACCACCAAAATCAACCGTCAGTATCACCTCAGCCTGCACATTATCCTGACTAACCAGATAACTCATTACCGCAGCGTTTGGCTCAGCAAACAGGTTTCTGTGTTTGATCCCTGCATGACCAAAAGCTTCCTGCAAACGCTCCAAAGCAATCTGATTATGTTCAGAGTCCTGCCCCTCAAAATTAACCGGATGTCCTATACAGGCATGATCAGGGGTATAGTACGTTGAATCTGCCGATTCAACATTGCTTATGGTCTGCTGTAAACATTTATACACTCTCAGCAATATCGGTGTGACCAGCGCCACCAAGCGAAAAGGACGCTCAAACACCATAATGCGTTCGTTACTCTTACTTCCCAGCAAACGTTTTACACCACGAAATAAACGCCCCGGCATGGATGCATCCTGAAATGACTGGCCATAAACCAAATTGGTATCCGCTTCTGTTGGTAAATTGGTGCCGTAGTCTATCTGTCCGGTTGAAGTGCGGGCTTCACCAAGGACTTCAGCGCTGAGCTCAACTTTTCTGCCCTGATTGGCCTTGATGTAATTGTCAACGGCCTGCTGCCCGACACTGGCGCTAAACTCGCGATTGATATAAACCGCAGTCGGCATAATGCCACTTTGTGATTCAAGCTTAACCAGATGTACACGCTGCCCGTCAAAAACGGCTGCTGCCGTATTACTGGTGCCGTAATCAACACCGATACCTATTTTCCCTGAACGTTCAAGTGAAGCGGGAACCTTTCCGTAATGAAGCATGTAAGCTAAATCTGCCTCTGACTGCTGCTAAAAATAAGGGGTGGCTATTGTAGCGAATATTTGTTTTCAAACAATTATAAAGCGGCGTATTAAGTATGAATCAGCAAAGAATATGGCTTGCCTCCCGGGTAATGGCACCTAAATAACCAAAATATAGTGGTAACTCTTGATTCATAATTTTATACTTTTCCGACTGTACCTAGGCCAGATGAATTCTCGGGTGTCGCTCATCTGGATAGTTAATCCCAGACACTAACAAAAACAGACATGGGGAATATTATGTTAAGGAAATTTTCATATTTAATAATTAGCTTAGGTGTGATGCTAACTGCATCGCTTACTGCTAATGCACAATCAGACGTTTATTTTGCAGCGAACTATGGTTACCGTATCAACACAGTTGCTGATGGACTGGTTCAGCCCTGGTCAATGACCTGGCTGCCCAACGGCGACATGCTGGTCACTGAGAAACCCGGACGTCTGCGTATCGTGCGTGACGGACGTTTACTGCCGAATGCTGTAGCCGGTGTGCCTGAAGTATTTTACGGCGGACAAGCCGGTCTATTTGATGTTGTTTTGCATCCTGATTTTGCCAACAACCAGATAATCTATCTCAGCTATGCCAAAGCCGTAGGCGATGGCTCAACGACTGCACTGGCCAGAGGACGTTTTCAGAATGATCGACTAAGCAATGTAGAAGAAATATTCTCTGCAAATGCAGTGGGAGCTGCCCATTATGGCGGACGTATAGCCTTCGATGAGGATGGCTATTTATTTCTCAGCCTGGGCGACAGACAGGCACCTCCATCGGGTGACCTGGTAAATCATCCTGCGCAGGACAATAGTAATCATAACGGCGTCATGATCAGACTGAATGATGATGGCTCAGTACCTGCTGACAATCCTTTTGTCGGCCAGTCAGATGCCTTACCTGAAATCTGGAGTTATGGTCATCGTAGTCCACAAGGTCTGGCATTCCATCCTGAAACAGGCGACCTTTGGGAAAATGAACACGGCCCTCAGGGTGGTGATGAACTCAACATTATTACCAAAGGCAGCAACTTTGGCTGGCCAGTCATTGGTCGCGGTGTTAATTATGGACCAGGCTTGCCTATTCATAGCTCCATTATGCAGGAAGGCATGGAACAGCCTAAGCATTTCTGGGTTCCTTCTATCGCTACTTCAGGTCTGATGATTTATACCGGCGACAAATTCCCTTCCTGGTATGGTGATATCTTTGTCGGCGGATTAGGTGGTCAGCAATTGGCGCATGTCATGCTGGATGATGATTATAGAACTGTGGTTCGCGAAGAAACGCTGGCTTATGGCCTCGGCAGAATCCGCGATGTCCGTCAGGGTCCGGATGGTTACATCTATCTGGCTGTTGAAGATGCTGAATCTGAACCAACAGCTATCGTAAGACTAGAGCCTGCCAATTAACAGAAGACTCTAAGCTTCTGTTCTAACTGAAGCAGCAAAAGTGCAATAAAAAGCCCACTTCAATGTGGGCTTTTTATTTTCAGCAACTTTACTGGGCTTTTACTATCAGCCCTGAAAAATAGAATACCCTTAACTGCAGACACTGCAGATGATTCAACAACGAATCCAATAAACATATCGCCAAGTCAAACTTCGGCACTTTAGTCCAAAAAATCTAGCAGTTTACTTATAATTATACTTTGCCTATTCTTACTGCCTGTATCAAAAAATAATAAGCGAGGAGTTTTCTGCTTGATGTACAAAGATAACAAGATTATGAAGAAAACAGCATGGGGGCTGTTGATTGCGCTCCTTACATTTTCACTGCCACTGAGCAGTCAGGCACAGTCAGATGCTGAAGTCGCCACAATCGTCCAAATTTGCAAGAATATACCCGGCATTTCAGCGCGCTTGAATTGCTATGACAATGCTTTCCCACCACCTGTTCAAACAATTGACTTGCCTGAAACGGTGGAAGTGGTTGAAGCAGTTCCAGCCAATGAGCCAGAACCAATGGACAGCAATTCCTCATTACCCACAAGAGAGGAGCTGGTAGAAACAGTCGCTGAACTTGAACAGAGGTTACAAACTCAAGTTATCGAAGACAATAACAGCAATATGGTGCGTATTGTTGAAGTAGAAAAACCAAGTTTACGCACATCCCGCTTAGTCAGCGCTGATGGTCGAGTATTTCTGCAAACTAATTCACGATCGGTTACGCCATGGCCGGAGACGCCTTTTGAAATTGAGCTAACGACTGGCAGAATGGGCGCTACCTACCTTATCCTTTACACAAACAACGAACGTCAACGTATCCGGGTGATGCAAGAAGAGTAGGACTTAAATCACACTGGTCAGCACTTTTCACAACAATAAGTACAGCCTTCGATTGATTCTTATCCAAGGTCTTTAGCTACCTCGATAGCTGAAAAGCAGGTTGAGTGACAGCCTAATGCAATTTGATTTTTTTCCTTAGGTAAATGACCACAATTAACGGTTGTATCGTGAATGACGTGGACATATTCCGGGTCACTTTTTTTATTTCTGTTTATTATGAAATGCGGCATTAATTCACTTCTTTTAAAAAAGGAGCGAATTATATTGTATATACATAGTATTCTCAAATATTGCAGTGAACTTTATCCGGCCAGGATAGCGAACACTAGGGGAATAATGTCTAGCTCTGAGCTGGAGGAGTCAAACCATGTATAGCCGTTAGAGAATTTTCATACTTCCAGCCATACGGCGTTACAACACTATCATCCTGAGTGCCTGCAATCCGACAAGCTGCCACCTTCATCTGCGGATCATTATTAATTTCCAAATGCCCACATTCAAGCCAGTTACATGGCGTAGTGACACCATATATCTGATCAACAATCACAAAATCCTGTGCACCTTCACTGCCTTGATAGACAAGATTTAGAGACTCCAGGGTTTTAACGAATTCCTTCGCTTCATCCCCATCCAAAAAACCCAGACGTATAATCTTGTCATCCTTGCACCAGGAAAAATTTGGAATGTGCTGCCGAAAACCTTCAAATCCATCGGAAATTATGCGTTCAATTGCCTCTAACTTGATGATTACCGACACACCTTCGACCAGTACAGTCATTTTACTTTCCTCATTACTTCATTATCTAATTAACAGGGTAAGACTAAGCTGAATTTCAAATTACTCTGTTACCCTCGGGAGTTTTCTTTTATAGCTGATTCACCTGATAGCCTCTGTTCCGCAGGTGTTGAACCAAACCATCTTCACCAACCAGATGGGCTACGCCAACCAGAATAAATTCGGTATCGGAATCGTTAAACATCGCTTCTATGGTTGGCATCCATTTATTATTACGATCTAACAAGAGTGTCTGATAAACACCAGGAATCGTCTCTTCCATATCTTCGACAAAAAGCTCAACCAGATCATCAGCTTCACCATTACGCCAGATTGAAACCATGGACTCAATGTCGTCATCTATTTTTTCCAGATCTCTTAAAGAAAGTAAGACATATTCGCTTTCTTCCCCCTCGCCCATGTTTTCTATAAAACCAATCTGCTCATCAACAGTTTCAAAAGCTTCAATGGTCTTACCATCAGCCTTGGCACGCTGATGGAAATGCATATCGACACCATCGGGGGTGAAACCACGGGTTTGGAATTCCAGTAATTCCAGTGTGCTCATCAACATGCCCGGCTTCATGTTCTGCAACATGAGCATGGGCATACCAAACTTCGCAACATAGTCGGTCAACGTGCTGTACGCCTCATTATTCAATACAGTTTGCAAGGTTCTGCCATCCGTATACATCAGACGTTGTAACATCCCCAACTGGGCAACCGGATCATTCATCTGATCAATATCAATTTCAAAATAAAGGCTATCGGCCTCGGCATAGGCCGTTTCAAATTCTGGCGGTAAGGGATAGTCATCAGCACGCAGCATGTGAATGGTGCCACCCAGATAGACTGTATTGCCATTTTTAGTAGCCAGCCAGACGGAACTCTGTGCCAGACTGTCTACACTGAATAACAATAAACAAAGGCTTGTCAGGAAAAGTTTGAAGCTGACTCGCATGTCAGTTCTCCTTTTAATGTAAATCAGTTAGCTTGCTCAGGATGCTAAAACAGGACTTAACCAGCGTCTGGCTTCATCAGCTGTCCAACCCTTACGCTCAGCATAATCAAGCAACTGATCTTCTACAATTTTTCCGACTGCAAAATAGCGACTTTCAGGATGTGAGTAGTAGATTCCACTGACTGAAGCTGCTGGCATCATGGCAAAACTTTCTGTCAGGCCGATGCCGGTTTGGTTTTCAGCATCCAGCAATGCAAACAGGGTTTCTTTCTCGGTATGATCCGGACATGCGGGATAACCCGGTGCCGGGCGAATACCCTGATATTTCTCGCTGATCATATCCTCATTGGATAAAACTTCGTCACTGGCATAACCCCAGTATTGCTTACGCACACGCTCGTGCATGGTTTCAGCAAAGGCTTCCGCAAAACGGTCAGCCAGGGCCAGCAACATAATGGCACGGTAGTCATCATGATTCTGTTTGTATTGCTCAACCATGCTTTCTACTTCATGCCCCGCTGTCACGGCAAAACCACCTATCCAGTCAGGTTTGCCGCTGTCTTTGGGTGCAATGAAATCTGCCAGGGCATAATTGGGTTTGGCCTTGCGGCGCTGTTCCAGTTGCTGACGTAAAGTGTGCAAAGTGGTTCTTACTGTCTGACGCGACTCATCTGTATAAATTTGAATATCATCACCCATACTGTTGGCGGGCCAGAAACCGATCACACCTCTTGGCGTTATCAGCTTTTTATTAACAAGCTCTGCCAGCATCTCCTGTGCATCAGCATACAGACTGCGTGCACTTTCACCGATAATTTCATCATCCAGTATTTTTGGAAATTTACCAGCCAGATCCCAGCTACGGAAAAACGGCGACCAGTCAAACCGGTCAATCAAAATTTGCAGGTCATGCTCTTCAAAGACTTTAATTCCGGTAAATTGAGGCTCTTTTGCCGAGAACTCTGACCAATCTATTCCCGGTTTGTTGGCTCTGGCATCTGCAATACTCAGAATATTTCGTACAGTATCTTTCTTCAGGCGCTGTTCACGTACCTGTTCATATTCAGCACGTATCTCCGCCTTGTAGTCCTCTTTGGTTTCACCCAGCAATTTACCGGCAACGCCTACCGAACGTGACGCATCCGGCACATAGATGGTAGGACCACTGTATTGCTGTTCAATTTTAACTGCCGTATGGACACGGGATGTCGTGGCGCCACCGATTAACAGTGGCAGGGTAAAACCTTCACGTTCCAGTTCACTGGCAACATGTACCATTTCATCGAGACTCGGGGTAATCAGACCTGATATACCAACTATATCGGCATTTTCATCTTTAACCGCCTGTAGAATTTTACTGCTGGGCACCATCACACCCAGATCAACCACGCGATAACCATTACAGCTCAACACCACACCGACAATATTTTTACCGATATCATGCACATCACCTTTGGCGGTAGCCAGTACAATCGTGCCCGCATTTTTTTGCTGCTCACCTGCCTTATCCAGAATATAAGGTTCCAAATGTGCTACCGATTTTTTCATCACCCGCGCACTTTTTACCACCTGCGGTAAAAACATTTTGCCCGAACCAAAAAGGTCACCAACGGTATTCATGCCATCCATCAGCGGACCTTCGATCACCTTGATGGCAGAACCCAATAGTTCATAGGCTTCCTGGGTATCCGCGATAATGAATTCTTCGATGCCATGCACCAGCGAATAGGCCAGACGCTTTTCCACACCCTCTTCGCGCCATGCCAGTATTGCTTTTTCATCTTTTGCCTCGGCAACAATCGTGGTTGCCATTTCCAGTAAACGCTCTCCGGCATCCTCTCGTCGATTGAAAATCACATCTTCAATGGCATCACGCAGGGCTTTATCTATATCTTCATAAACCGGTAACTTGCCAGCATTAACGATAGCCATATCCATACCCGCCTTGATGGCGTGATAAAGAAAAACCGAGTGCATGGCTTCACGCAACGCATTATTGCCACGAAATGAAAAGGACAGGTTCGATACCCCTCCGCTCACCTTGGCATGTGGCAGATTTTGTTTGATCCAGGCTGTGGCCTCGATAAAGGCCTTGCCGTATTCATTGTGCTCGGCAATTCCCGTTGCAACAGCAAAAACATTCGGATCAAAAATAATATCCTGTGGAGGAATACCGGCGACTTCAGTTAATAGTTGATAGGCACGCGCACAGATTTCAGTCTTACGTTCAAAGGTATCGGCCTGGCCTTTTTCATCAAAAGCCATGACTACCACTGCTGCACCATAGCGCTTGACCAGACGCGCCTGTTCAAGAAAAGCATCCTCGCCTTCTTTCAGGCTTATAGAATTAACAATGCCTTTTCCCTGAATACATTTAAGCCCGCTTTCAATCACTGACCATTTGGATGAATCCACCATCACCGGGACTCTGGCTATATCCGGCTCAGCGGCAATCAGATTTAAAAAGCGCGTCATGGCAGCAGCTGAATCCAGCATGCCTTCATCCATATTCACATCAATTATCTGTGCCCCGCCTTCAACCTGTTCACGTGCAACTGAAATTGCCGTGTCATAGTCTTCATTGAGAATCAATGTTTCAAAGCGCTTGGAACCGGTTACATTGGTTCTTTCACCAACATTGACGAAATTACTTTCCCGACTCAGGGTAATCGCTTCAAGACCGGATAAACGGCATAAAGGTTTGGCTTCAGGCAAGGCTCTCGGCTCATAAGCTGCAACCTGCTCACGGATGACACGAATGTGCTCCGGCGTAGTACCACAGCACCCGCCCACAATATTAACCAGCCCTGAACGTGCAAACTCACTGATAATACCTGCCATATGTTCCGGGCTTTCATCGTAGGCACCAAACTCATTCGGCAAACCGGCATTCGGATGACAGCTGACGCTTATTTCAGCAACCCGTGACAGATCATCAACATATTCACGCAGCTGTTCTGCACCCAAAGCACAGTTAAGTCCGACACTCACCGGATTGGCGTGCTGAACCGAGTTATAAAAAGCTTCTACAACCTGTCCGCTCAAGGTACGCCCGCTCTGATCAGTAATAGTGCCGGAAATCATCACCGGTAAAGTGATTTCATGCTGGGCTTCAAAATTTTTCACGGCAGCAATGGCCGCTTTGGCATTGAGTGTGTCAAAAATGGTTTCAATCAGTATCAGATCAGCACCACCATCATACAGTCCCTTAATGGCCAGGGAATAATCCTCAAACAGATCATCAAAGGTCACCGCCCGGAAACCGGCATCTTCCACATTCGGGGAAATCGAGGCCGTGCGGTTGGTTGGCCCCAGTACCCCGGCTACCCAACAAGGACGGGGGTTGGTTTTGTTGTATTCGATAATGGCTTCGCGAGCCAGTGTCGCACCGGCAACATTCAGATCATAAGCCAAATCGCTGAGATGATAATCAGCCTGGGCAATACCGGTGGAATTAAAGGTGTTGGTTTTGAGGATATCCGCCCCGGCCTGTAAATATTCACTATGTATCTGCTTGATCAGTTCAGGTCTGGTGATACTTAACAGGTCATTATTGCCACGCAACTCACTCTCGTGCACTTCAAAGTGTTCACCACGGAAATCAATTTCATGCAGGCCATGACTCTGAATCATGGTGCCCATGGCACCGTCCAGAAACAGGATCCTCTGTTTAAGCGTTTGTTTAAATAATTCCTGATGTGACATTATTTCTTACCACTCACATCACGCACGCCTAAAGAGTGACATACGGCACGTGTTAAATCCGATTTATTCAGGGTATAAAAATGAAAATTTCTTACCCCGGCTGTATAGAGTTTATCGCATTGCTCAATCACTACTGCTGACGCCAGCATATTGTTGGTTGAGGACGAAGGTTCTATGCCATCAAACAAATTTATTAACCAGGCTGGAATATGCGTACCACAACGGGCGGCCAAGTCCTGTACGCGGGAAAAATTCAGGATCGGCAGTATGCCGGGAATAATAGGAATCTCTATACCTGCTGCCCGCGCTTTACCAACAAAGCGCAGATAAACATCGGCATCAAAAAAGAATTGCGTGATACAACGTTTTGCCCCGGCATCAACTTTTTGTTTTAGCACCTCAATCTCATGTTCAAGACTCGGTGACTCGGGGTGTCTTTCCGGGTAGGCAGCAACCGTAATATCGAAATCTGCCACCTTACTAAGACCCTGTATAAACTCTGTGGCGTTGGCATAACCCTCTGGATGGGCAACAAACTTATCCTGACCCCCCGGTGGGTCGCCACGCAGGGCAACCAGATGATTTATACCAGCTGCGTGAAACTGCCTCGCCATATCATCTGCTTCAGCCTTACTGGCTCCAACACAGGTTAAATGGGCAACCGCCGTTAATGCTGTTTCGGCAAGGATACGCTCAAGAATTTTCAGGCTGCGCTCCCGGGTGGATCCGCCGACACCATAGGTAATTGAGATAAAGTCTGGCTTCAGGCTCGCCAAATTATCAATCGAGTCCCAGAAACGATTGGCATTGTTAAGATCAGCAGGAGGAAAAAATTCAAAGGAAACAGAGACTTCCTCGTTTTTATCAGCGAAACTCATAACAGATTTGTCTATACCCGACCTAAAAAGGCTTGCTATCATCCTTGATGTTATTTATAAGGTCAATTTATATATATTTATAATTATTATTAGCTTAGCTTATTATGAAATCACCTCTGGAAATCCGTCATTTACGTCTGTTACAAACCCTGGCTGACACCGGCACCCTGTCTCGTACTGCCGAGCATATTCATGTCACCCAGTCTGCCCTGTCACAGCAGATCAAACAGCTGGAGGATTATTACTCAACTTCCCTGTTTGAACGCAAGAGCAACCCGCTGCGTTTTACCCCGGCTGGGGAGCGCCTGCTAAACCTTGCCCGCACCACGTTGCCGCAAATTGACTCGGCTGAAAGGGATATTGCCCGTATTGCTTCGGGCTCAGTCGGTCGCTTGCGCATTGCGATTGAATGCCACAGCTGTTTCGACTGGCTAATGCCCACCATGGACCGATTTCGCAGCCAGTGGCCGGAAGTTGAACAGGACCTGGTTTCCGGCTTGACCCCTGATCCGGTTGCCCTGCTGCTGACTGATGAAGCCGACCTTGCCGTACACACAGAGCCGGATCAACGTGAAGGTGTTGTCTATCATGCTTTATTTGATTTCGAGATGGTGGCTTGCTGCTCGCCGAATCATCCTGTCGCCAGCCAGACTTTTCTAAAACCGGAAGATTTTGCCAACGAAACCCTGATCCAGTATCCGGTCGATGACAATATGCTGGACGGTATTAAACATTTCCTGCGCCCTGCTGGCGTCAGTCCCAAAGCCAGAAGAACGGCAGAACTGACGCTGGCCATTATTCAACTGACGGCCAGTGGCCGGGGTTTAAGCATGTTACCAACCTGGTCGGTACAACCTCAGGCAGATCAGGGTTACATTAAAACTTTGCCTCTCGGCAAACAGGGCCTATGGTGCCGACTTTATGCTGCAACCATGCAGGATGCCGAACCCTGGCTGGAAAATTTTCTGGAACTGGTTCGCACTTTGGCACCTATTTCCTTATCAGGAATCAGGCCTTGCAGTTAATCCAACGAATGAATCACCAGACCACTGCGTAATTTAGGTTCGAACCAGGTGGATTTCGGTGGCATGACTTCACCGGCATCGGCAATAGCCA
>Ga0181595_10002573_pt1 | contig 18018 bp, 17 predicted proteins | sample 041ome_7_FD_145604 | JGI IMG/M metagenome (GOLD analysis project Ga0181595, IMG submission 145604) | Coastal salt marsh microbial communities from the Groves Creek Marsh, Skidaway Island, Georgia - 041401AS metaG (spades assembly) | ecosystem: Environmental > Aquatic > Marine > Intertidal zone...
CAATGTTTCCTTAGTATAAAGGCTAAATATGTGGAAAAGTGGTGCCCTCGGCCGGACTCGAACCGGCACGGCCTTACAGCCGAGAGATTTTAAGTCTCTTGTGTCTACCATTCCACCACGAGGGCACTGGGCAGAACATAGACGGTTTCGCAAAAGTGTAAAGAGGCATCCTTAGCCAAATTCGGCGGAAACGTCCTCTTTCACGGCCTGCATCGCGACGTAGGTTGATGTGCTTGCGACATAGGGCAATGTCGAAATTTTCTCCGCCAAAACCAACCGGTAATCGCGCATGCTGCTGGTGCGGACCTTCATGAGGTAATCGAAATTACCCGCGATCAAATGCGCTTCTTCGATTTCTGGAATTTTGGCGACCGCCTTGTTGAACGCATCGAGGGCGTTTTCGCGCGTGTCGCTTAGGCGGACTTCGATAAAGGCCACGTGATCCATCCCCAACCGGATTGGATCGACCATCGCGCGATACCCCAGGATATAGCCATCGCGTTCCAACCGGCGCAAGCGGGCTTGGGTCGGGGATTTGGACAGGCCCACCACTTGGGCCAGGTTTGTAATGCTCATGCGCCCATCTTGGCCCAAAGCCGCGAGAATCGCATAATCAAACCGATCCAGATCGGCAAGTTCATTTTTTCTGTTTTCTACTGAATAATCAGACATTTTGCACCCAAAAAATTCAATCTTCAGGAAATATAACTTCTAAATTCCGATTATGCTAGTCTAATAGAGTATAGGAGCATCCAAAATGCCGCGCGACACCAATCAACCCATTCGATCCCTCATCGATACCGAAACTTATTGCGCCGAAGCGCCTTTGATCAAGACGCTTATTCAACAGGCCAATTTGACCGAAGACGACAGACGCGCGATCACATCCGCGGCAGCACAAATCGTAACCCAAATTCGCAACAGCGCCAAACCCGGCTTGATGGAGGTGTTCTTGGCCGAATACGGGCTATCGACCGACGAAGGGATCGCGTTGATGTGTTTGGCCGAAGCCCTGTTGCGTGTGCCGGATGCCGAAACGATTGACGCGTTGATCGAAGATAAAATTGCACCCTCCGATTGGGGCAAACATATGGGGCATTCCACGTCCCCCTTGGTCAATGCATCGACTTGGGCGCTCATGCTGACGGGGTCGGTGTTGAACGATGAAAATTCTGGTGTTGTTGGAACGTTGAAAGCGGCGGTCAAACGATTGGGTGAACCTGTGATCCGCACCGCAGTATCGCGCGCGATGAAGGAAATGGGCCGTCAATTTGTTCTGGGCGAAACCATCACATCCGCCATGAAACGCGCCAGCAAAATGGAAGAAAAGGGATATACCTATTCCTATGACATGTTGGGCGAGGCCGCGCGCACAGATGCGGATGCGACGCGCTACCACCTGTCGTATTCTCGCGCGATAACCGCGATTGCGGATGCCTGCATTCATGATGATATCCGCAAGAACCCCGGTATTTCGGTCAAGTTGTCAGCATTGCACCCACGTTATGAAATCGCGCAGCGCGAACGTGTGATGGACGAATTGGTGCCACGCTTGCGTTCGCTCGCGCTTTTGGCGAAATCGGCACGTATGGGATTAAACATCGACGCAGAAGAAGCAGATCGTTTATCCTTGTCCTTGGACATCATCGAAACCGTTCTGGCCGAACCTGCATTAAAAGGATGGGATGGGTTTGGTATTGTGATCCAAGCCTATGGCAAACGGGCAAGCCACGCCATTGATTACCTTTACGATTTATCCACACGCCTTGATCGAAAAATCATGGTCCGCCTTGTGAAGGGTGCGTATTGGGACACGGAAATAAAACGCGCACAGGTCGCTGGCCTGTCGGATTTCCCTGTGTTCACAGACAAATCGGCGACCGACGTGTCCTATATCGCAAATGCACGCAAATTGCTGGGGATGACGGATCGCATCTACCCGCAATTCGCGACGCATAACGCCCATACTGTGGCGGCGATTTTGCATATGGCACCAGACACTGATGCCTTTGAATTCCAACGCTTGCATGGCATGGGCGAAACGCTGCATGACATCGTGTTACACGACAAGAAAACCCATTGTCGCATTTATGCGCCTGTGGGCGCACATCGCGATTTGTTGGCTTATCTGGTGCGGCGCCTGTTGGAAAACGGCGCGAACAGCAGCTTTGTCAACCAAATCGTTGATACCTCTGTCCCGCCTGAAACCGTGGCCGCAGACCCGTTCACGGCGGTCGGAAACGCAGGTCGCATTCAAACGGGAACCGATCTGTTTGTGCCAGAGCGTTCAAATTCAAAAGGGTTTGATCTGTTTGATCTCCCAACCCTAACCGCAATTGATGATGCCCGCGCCCCCTTTCACACGGCAACGTGGCAGGCGCATCCGCTGACCGCGGCAGCCACCGAACCAAAGGCACCTGTGGCCGTGATCAACCCTGCGAACCCATCCGATACAGTGGGTCAGGTTATCTGGTCGTCGCCCGCCGATGTAACAACAGCGATGGAACAGGCGACGATTTGGGTGGCCCCAGCACAGGCACGATCCGCTGCATTGAACCGTGCTGCGGATTTGTATGAGGAAAACTTTGGCGAACTTTTCGCGCTTTTGACCAGAGAAGCAGGTAAAACCCCCAAAGACGCCGTTGCAGAACTGCGCGAAGGTGTTGATTTCTTGCGCTATTATGCGACCCAAGCGTCCGAGGTGGCCCCATTAGGAACGGTTGCATGTATATCGCCCTGGAACTTTCCTTTGGCGATTTTCACGGGCCAAATTGCCGCCGCACTCGCCGCAGGAAACGCAGTTATTGCGAAACCTGCGGAACAAACCCCATTGATTGCAACGCGTCTGGTTCAGCTTTTGCATAGCGCGGGCGTTCCTGTTGCGGCGCTACAGCTTTTGCAGGGCGCGGGCGATGTTGGCGCGACGATCACGTCGCACCCCAAGGTGGCAGGCGTGGCATTCACAGGATCAACGCAAACGGCGTTGCACATTCGGTCATCCATGGCGATGCATGGCCCTGTGGGCGCGCCACTGATCGCGGAAACAGGCGGTTTGAATGCGATGATCGTGGACAGCACAGCGCTGCCTGAACAGGCAGTGGCCGCCATTATTGAAAGCGCGTTCCAATCCGCCGGCCAACGGTGTTCTGCGTTGCGGTGTTTGTATGTACAAACCGACATTGCCGAAGAATTCACCAAAATGCTGATCGGTGCGATGAAGGAACTGTCGATCGGCGATCCGTGGTCTTATGCCACCGATGTCGGCCCCGTCATTGACCGCGATGCGCAGACCGATATTGCGGCGCATATTGATGCAATGCGGGCCAAGGGCAAAGTCATCTTTGACATGCCGACGCCAAACTACGGCCACTTTATTTCGCCGACCCTGATCAAAGTCGATGGGATCGCAGAGTTAGAGCGCGAAATTTTCGGCCCCGTTTTGCATATCTGCACATTCGACGCCGACGAATTGGACAAAATTATCAATGACATAAACGCAACTGGATATGGTTTGACCTTTGGGTTGCAAACGCGGATTGATGACCGTGTCCAAACCATTTCCGATCAAATTCACGCAGGCAACATCTATGTCAATCGCAACCAAATCGGGGCCATTGTTGGCAGCCAACCCTTTGGCGGCGAAGGGCTTTCGGGAACAGGGCCAAAGGCCGGCGGTCCGCATTACCTTGGGCGGTTCTCAGCCAAGCCTGTGGGGATGGAAACAGAAATCCGCGCGTCAAACCCAAGCGGATCATTGCGCCAAGCGATTGACACTGCACCCATTTCCAAGGAACAGCAGGCCATCACATTGCCGGGTCCAACGGGGGAAAGCAACGTTTTGAAAACGATGTCACGCCCGCCGATCCTGTGTGCAGGTCCATCAGATACGGCCGCAAAAACCCAAGCGCAGATGATCCGCGATTTTGGGGGCACGGCGGTCATTGCGAATTGGGGTTTCGACGCCAAGGAACTGGAAACATTGAAAAATATTGGTGGCGTCATTTGGTGGGGTGATGAGGCCACGGGGCGGGACATGGCATTGGCCTTGTCGCGCAGAGCGGGCCCAATCGTGCCATTGATCACCGCCTACCCTGACAAGGCGCATGCCTGCAGCGAACGTCATATCTGTATTGATACGACAGCAGCAGGCGGAAACGCCTCATTGCTTGCGGGGGGCAAATAAGCCCCCCAAAAACAAAAATACCGACGTCAGCACAACGTCGGTATCGTGTCGGTATTGCGTCGGTGTTTCCACCGACGTGATCACACGCGGAAGAATTTAGAAAACTTTTCGAACTGTGGTTCGTTCGCGACCAAGATGTCGTTGGTGTCTAGCGGGTTTGAATGCGGCGCGATGCCTTCGACGATGGCGCCCGCCTCTTTCGCAATCACGATACCAGCGGCCATATCCCAGACCTGCAAACTGCGTTCCCAAAACCCGTCATAGCGTCCTGCGGCAACATAGGCCAAATCCAAAGAGGCCGCGCCAAACCGACGGACCCCCGCACAAGCGGGCATCAAATTGGCAAGGTCTTTGAGCGTGGCAGGCAATTCGCCACGGGTTGCAAACGGGATCCCCGTTGCATAGAGGCTTTCGTCAATACGATTGCGAACTGATGCGCGGATGCGGCTTTCGTTCATCCAAGCGCCTGCGCCTTTTTCTGCAAAGAACATTTCGTCCTTGGTTGGATCATACACAACGCCGGCCACGATCTGGCCCTTGTGTTCTAGGGCAATCGACACCGCCCAATGGGGCAAACCGTGCAAGAAATTCGTTGTTCCATCCAAAGGATCGACAATCCAACGGCGCGTCGGGTCTTGGCCCTCAATCTCGCCTGTCTCTTCGCCCAAGAACCCATAGGTGGGGCGCGCAGCCATCAATTCATCACGAATGATCTGTTCCGCAGCGGTATCCGCGCGGGTTACGAAATCAGACGCGCCTTTGCGGGACACGAGAAGATTTTCGACCTCGCGAAAGTCTTTGGACAATGATCGACCTGCCTTGCGGGCGGCTTTGATCATGACGTTAAGATTGGCGCTTCCTTGCATGGTGTATTCCTTTGACGATCAGTGTGGCGTCATACGCCGCTTTGGATAAAAAGCCAAGACAAGAAACCCGCGCAGCTATGCATTTCGCGCATTTCAGGTCATCACAGGGCAGAATGACCCAGATCGGTCAGCATTCCATCGATGGCATTTTCCAAAATATCCAATGTTTGCGCGAAATCGCGGGTGTAATACGGGTCTGGCACATCGGCCCCTGCCCATGGGGCGCGGGCATAGTCGCCCATCTTGACGATGCGCGCGATGCGATCTGCGGGCGCAATTTTCATCAGACCGTCATAATGGCCCTGATCCATCGCGATGATCAGATCAAAATCGGTGAAATCCTGCGGGCGTACGGCGCGCGCCCGCAGATCAGACATGTCATATCCCCGCGCGCGCGCCGCGGCTTGCATGGGCCCATAGGGTGGTTCGCCCGTATGCCAATCGCTCATCGCGGCGCTGTCGCAGGTGATGTCCTGAGGGGATGCTTTTGCGCGCAAAATTGCTTCGCCGGTGGGCGAACGACAGATATTTCCTGTACAAACAAACAAGACGCGCATCAATGCACCCTTAGTGGCTGGAGTGGTCCATGGTCTCTTGGCGTTCCAAATCAACTTGAACCTCAAGATCGATTTCGCCTGCCTTTTCAAAGACCAAGGTTAACGGTAGCAGATCGCCTTGTTCCCATGCGCTATTCAGGCCCATGAACATCACGTGGTCACCACCGCGTTTGAGCATGTGCATCCCGCCCGCAGGAATCGCAAAGCCGTCTTCGACGTGAACCATCTTCATCACGCCGCCGCCTTGGTCCACATGCGTGTGCAGTTCCACCTTTTTCGCGGCGGTGGATTTCACATCGATCAAGCGGTCATCCCAGTATGTTTCGTTTTTGATCATGAAAAACGCGGCACCCGCCTTGGCCATTTTCCCTGCAGAACGCGCATAGGCGTCGTGGATCATGATACCATCAGCAAAAGAAGCAGTTGCGGTGAAAACGGCAAGCGCGATTGCGCCAAAAAGTGTTTTTGAAGGGGTCATTCTGTTTCTCCTTTGTCCCTAAACTATTGAATTGGATCAAAGAAGTTGGGGCGGCCCCCGTGCCAAAGGATCAATCGCGTCACCGCCGACTGCGGTGTCAGTGCAATCCACAAAGATCACATCAGACAGGGTAACATAACAGGGCGCAATGGAAAACATGCTTGCCCCGATATGGGCAAATGACACAACACACTCAGGGCACATCGGATCAGGATCGATAGGTTGGCCATCCGACCCGATCAGAATCGTTGTTGGCCCATGCCCTGTACACAATACGATATGTCCCGCCACATCGCGGGTCGCGGGTTTGGCTGCAGCTGTAGACACGGTGCCGAATGTAATCAGCCCGATTGAAACCCACAGTGCAAGAAAACGCCAAACGCGCATGTCAAAAAGATCCGTTAAGAACAAAGAAACCCTGCCCGATCGGGACAGGGTTTGCAATCAACATGATGTCGCAGGCTTAGGCGTTTGCCGCTTGTGCTTTTGCGATATCTTTTTTGATTTTCAATGCGTTGTCAGACAATTCAATGTCTTTTGCTTTTGCCAGGAACGCATCCAGACCACCACGGTGATCAACAGAGCGCAATGCAGCAGCAGAGATACGCAATTTAAAACCACGGCCCAATGTTTCGGACTGTAGTGTAACGTCGTTTAGGTTTGGCAAAAAACGACGGCGAGTTTTGTTGTTGGCATGGCTGACATTGTTGCCAGTCATTGGGCCTTTACCAGTCAGTTCGCAGCGGCGCGACATGTCAGATACCTCGTTCAAGTGTTACAGCCAGCACATTACTGACCAATATAAAAAGGCGCCGCATTGGGCCGCGCCAAAATTCCGTTTCGTGCTTCTAGGGCGAATGTCCAACATCGTCAAGCGGTCAGACCCGAGATTCTGCAGAAATTTACACCAAGGCCGTGCTATTTCTGGACAAAATCTGTTGGGTCGTGGGTTTAGCGTGCATTGGCATCGCGCGTTAGCACGAATCGATCACACAGATTTCAATTCCTGCAATGCGAGCGCTGCCGCACGCGCTGGAGTAATCTCCCCTCTGCCGACTTTGGCAGATAGGTCATGCATCAAGGTGCTTGCCTCGCCTGTTTGCAATGTGGCAAGGATCCCTTGGCGGACATCTTCTGCAAACCAAAACTGTGCTTGTTCTGCGCGACGGCGATCAAAATGCCCCTGCTCTTTGCGCCATGTCACAAGGTCGGTGATTTTCTGCCATGCGTCGGACAAACCAATCTCTTCGATTGCTGAGACCGTCATCGCCAACGGGTATCCTTGGGGATCTTGCGGGCGCTTTCGCAGCAACCGCAAAGCGCCCGCATAATCCGCACAGGTGCGCAGCGCGGTGGGCTTAAGATCACCATCGGCCTTGTTGACCAGAATGATGTCGGCCATTTCCATAATGCCGCGTTTCACCCCTTGCAATTCATCGCCCCCTGCAGGGGCAAGCAGCAGCAAGAACACATCAGACATCTCGGACACGATGGTTTCGGACTGACCGACACCCACTGTTTCAATTAAAACCACATCAAATCCCGCCCCTTCGCACAAGGCGACCGCCTCGCGCGTGCGACGCGCCACACCACCCAGATGGGATTGGCTGGGCGAAGGGCGAATGAACGCATTTGGATTGCGCGACAAATGATCCATGCGGGTTTTATCCCCCAGAATCGACCCGCCAGACCGCGCCGAACTGGGATCAACAGCCAAAACAGCAACCCGCATCCCAAGCGCGGTCAGCATGGTGCCAAAGCTTTCAATGAATGTGGATTTGCCCACGCCCGGCGTCCCCGACAACCCGATGCGCAGCGCGCGGCGCTGAGATTTGGCAACCTGTTCGATCAACTCCATCGCGCTCGTGCGATGATCGGCCCGCGAACTTTCGACCAAGGTAATGGCCCGAGACAAGGCGCGGCGATCCCCGTTGATCAAATTTGTGGCCATTTTGTCGATGTCATGCATGGTTTCGGCAGCTTTCCGCAGAGTTGTCAGGTCACCCGCTTGACGGGTTGGGCGTTTTTGACCTTGTTTAAGGTCGAAACGTCCAATGTGCAATTCTGCAATGTGGTGAGGGAATGATAAAAACACTACGCCAAGTTATTCGTGCGTGCGTCACTGGGGTTGTCTTGTGCACAGCTCCGCTTGCGGCGGAAACGACCGACTATCTATTTGATGTCCAGCTTTTGGGGCTCAAAGCGGGCGAATTAAAATATTCTGTGATCAAAAAGGGCGGACAATATTCTGCAGCAGGCAAGCTATACCCGACTGGCGTTGTCGCGCAAATGACGACATTTCAATTCGATGTCTCTGTTTCAGGCGATATCAAAAGCGGCCGTTACAGCCCCAGAAAATACTATGAACAATCCGACACGGGCAAACGCAAAGAAGAAAAAACAATCACCTATTCAGGGTCAAAGATCCGTGTCAAATCACCCAAGCTGCCAAAGCCGCATTGGTTAAACCCAAACACACAATTGGGCAAAGTGGACCCGATGACCGCGATTTTCCTAACCCTCGAAGATCGCCCTGAATCCGAACTTTGCACGCAAAACATCGATATTTTCGATGGGGCCCGCAATGTGAAAATCACGATGAAAGGTCCGAAAAAATCGGGCAATTCGTATCAATGTGATGGCACGTACAAACGGATTGCAGGATTTTCGGAAAGCGAATTAAAGGATGGGGTCAATTTCCCATTTACCATGACCTATTCCAAACAAGGCGATAAATTTCGCGCTGAACGCTTTGATGTGCAATCTATCCGTGGACGCGCGGCGTTTGTTCGTAGATAACACACTGTGTGAAAGACGATTTACCCATATATGACGTGCTCGACACGTTCCTCACGGCGTTGCGCGCCGAGGGTCGTGTTGTGCTTTCGGCACCACCCGGTGCGGGGAAAACAACGGTGATCCCCTTGGCCATTCTTCAATCGGCCCAGTTCACAGGCAAAATCATTATGCTTGAGCCCCGTCGCCTTGCCGCGAAGGGCGCTGCCGCGCGTATGGCCGACAGTTTGGGCGAAGCAATCGGCGATACGGTCGGCTACCGCATCAGGGGCGACGCTAGAATATCGTCAAAGACCCGCATTGAGGTCGTCACCGAAGGCATCTTAACCCGCATGATCCAGTCTGATCCCGAACTTTCTGGGGTCGATTGCATTATTTTTGACGAATTTCATGAACGCTCTCTGAACGCGGATCTGGGCTTGGCGCTTGCTTTGGAAATTGCGGATGCCTTGCGCGATGATTTGCGGCTTGTCGTGATGTCGGCCACTTTGGACGCGGACCCGATTGCAACGCTTTTGGGGGATGCCCCCATCGTTACATCGCAGGGCCGCGCCTTTGATGTGACCCCCATCTGGTTGGATCGCCCCTTGGCCAAAGAGATGCGGTTTGAAACCGCGATGGCCGATCTGATCACCACGGCCGCGCAAACGACCCAAGGCGGCATTTTGGCCTTTTGTCCAGGCGAAGGGGAAATTCGCCGCGTGCAGGCGGCCCTGGCGCATCGATTACCATCAGACTGTCAGATCATGCCCTTGTATGGTGCAATGGAATTTGCCGACCAACAGCGGGCCATCGCCCCCCTGCCCCATGGCCGCAAGGTGGTGTTGGCCACATCAATTGCGGAAACGTCACTGACCATCGCGGATATACGCGTTGTCGTGGATGGCGGATTGGCACGACGGGCGCGGTTTTCACCCGCCACAGGCATGTCACAGCTGATCACAGAACGCGCCTCAAAGGCCGAGGCCACGCAACGCATGGGACGCGCAGGCCGTGTTGCACATGGCACCTGTTTCAAACTTTGGTCCAAAGCCGAAGAAGGCATCATGCCTGCCTTTGCCCCCGCCGAAATTGAAACCGCTGATTTGGCGTCCTTTGCGCTCGAAGTGGCGCAATGGGGCAGCGATGCCGCACATATGAAATTACTGACACCGCCAAATGCTGCCCTGTTGGCCGAAGCGCGGGCGTTATTGGTGATGCTGGGCGCATTGGATGCCAACCACCGCATCACCGAACATGGCAAAACATTGGTGCGTGCGCCCGTACACCCGCGCCTTGCGCATATGCTGTCGTTGGGCGGCGCAACCGCCGCGCCCTTGGCCGCGCTTTTGTCTGATCGCGATATCTTGGATCGCGGGGCACCGTCTGATTTCACATTGCGGATCAATGCCTTGAAAGACCTGCGCGCATTTCAGAATCAAAGCCCCCATCCCGTCAACCGCGCAACCTATGATCGGGTCAAATCCGATGCACAGCGTTTGGCAAAACGCTTTGACCACGTCACGAACCACAGCGTCGCCCAAGTCTTGGCGTTGGCCTTTCCGGATCGCATCGGACAGCGCCGCAAGGGTGACGATGCGCGGTTTGTCCTGTCGGGGGGCAAAGGGGCGATGTTGGACAACACTGATCCGCTTGGCGCTGCGCGGTTCATCGTCGCCATCGAATTGGATGGCAACCCGCGCGAGGCCCACATTCGTCAAGCCATCCAAATTTCTGAACCCGAAATCCGCGAAATCTTTTCTGATCACATCGCGCAAGAAGCCAGCTGTGCTTGGTCCAAACGGGATCGTCGCGTCGTCGCGCAGATTCGCGAATGTTTTGGTCAAATCGCGTTAAAAGACACCCGTTGGAAAGACGCCCCCGACGATGTCATCGCGCGTGCGATGCTGGATGGGGTGCGGGATTTGGGCTTTGCATGGTCGCCAGCCGAACAGCGATTTCTATCACGCGTGCGATTACTGGCAGACAGCATGCCCCCCATGTCAGACGAAGATCTGATGGCCGGAATCGAAGACTGGCTTTTGCCGTATTTGTCCCGTGTGAGCACCGCAGAAGATTGGAAGAAATTCAACTGCTTGGATGCGCTGCGCGCCATTTTGTCGTGGGCCGACATGCAAACCCTTGATACCGCAGCACCTGCACATTTCACAACGCCACTCAATCGCAGCATTCCGATTGACTATGATGGGGACTATCCGTCAATCGAATTGCGACTGCAAGAAATGTTCGGACAAACAACACATCCCCATGTGGGCAAAACACCCCTGCGGATCACACTTTTGTCACCCGCAGGGCGCCCTGTTCAAACCACGACAGATCTGGTTGGCTTTTGGGACAATTCCTATGCCGATGTGCGCAAAGATATGCGCGGTCGATACCCAAAACACCCGTGGCCCGAAGACCCACGGCATGCCGACCCAACCTTGCGCGCAAAGCCGCGCAGTTAACCCGCCAAAAGCCGTGCAGCAAAATCACCGGTCAGATATGTGGGCCTGCCTTTGGCAAACACGCCTTCGATCATCTTGGTCTCGGCATGCACGACAATCATATCGGCGCGTTTCCCGATATCCAACGCACCGCGATCATCGCGCCCCAAGACCCGAGCAGGCCCTGCAGACACCAATTCCCACGCACGCGCCAATCCAATGCGCTCCCCCACAATAAATGCAGCCCTTAAAAGCGACGGATAGTGATAATCTGACGCCAATGCTGTGCATAACCCCGCCTCAACCAGATCAAGCGCCGATACATTTCCCTTGTGCGACGCACCGCGCAAAACATTTGGCGCCCCCATAATGACAGGCGTACCTGCATCTATTGCCGCCTGCGCTGCGTCTTGGGCTTCGGGGAATTCCGATATCTCTACCCCAACATCCGCCCAAAAGGCGCGCGTTGTGGCGTTCGGATCATCATGGCTTGCAATCACAGCGCCCGCCGCACGAATATCATGCACAAACCCCGCCATTTCTGCGCGCGCACGGCTCAAACCATCATGCATCTGCTGCAACAATGCCCAATGCGTATCGGGGCTGCGCTTGGCTTTCAACGCCTGCCCAGTCAAGCGCGGCGGCTTTTTCCCTGCGCGCAATGCATCGTGCGGCACGTGATCATTCATAGCAACATAGGGGATTTTGTGATGTCGCACCAACTCTAACACCTCAGCCCAATCATCACGCATCAAATATTCAAACCGCAACTGCGGGATCAAATCTGTGGCATATGTGGCTCCTGCGGTCGACAACAGGTCAAAAACCTGCGCGGCAAACTCTGGTCCGCGCATCCCTCCTTCCCAGCTATAGAATTGCGCCATGACCGCGGTCGTAATGCCATTTGCAGCGATTTCCGCATGCGCGGCCCCCAACCCGCCGGCCAAATCTTTGATCGCGCCTTTGCGCGGCGCAAGGTGATGTTCAAACCCATCCCCATGCAAATCAACCAAACCAGGCAGGACCAAATACCCCCGCGCATCAATCGCGCGCGCCGATGAATCGGACGCGATCAAACCATCGCCGCAATGCACAGACGCCTCTTCAAGACCATTGCCGATTAAAACGCGCCCACCCAACAGGGAAAATGCCGCCATAGGTTCACTCCTTCACCCAATCTCTGACATCGCTAGCCAAGCAATGTTCAGAACACAAGGCACAAACTAAATTCATTTTCTGTCTAAAAATATCCAAATCCAACAGGGGCCACACATGCAAAAAGCCCCGCAATCGCGGGGCTTTGACGTTTCAAAATCTTTGCACCCAATGGGTTACAGCTTTGATGTCATCTCTGGAACTGCATCAAACAGGTCAGCAACCAGACCAAAATCCGCGACTTGGAAAATCGGGGCTTCTTCGTCTTTGTTGATCGCAACGATGATCTTGCTGTCTTTCATGCCCGCCAAATGCTGGATCGCACCGGAAATACCCGCCGCAATATAAAGATCAGGCGCAACAACTTTGCCTGTTTGACCCACTTGCCAATCGTTTGGCGCATAGCCACTGTCAACGGCCGCCCGTGACGCACCAACAGCTGCGCCCAGTTTGTCCGCAAGACCTTCGATGATGGCAAAGCTTTCCTCGGATCCAACACCACGACCACCAGAAACAACGATGCCTGCAGATGTCAGTTCTGGACGATCTGAAGATGCAACTTTGTCTTCGACCCATTCGGACAGGCCTGAGTTACCCGCAGCTGCGATATTTTCAACAGAAGCTGAGCCACCTTGGCCAGCTGCATCGAAATTCGCGGTCCGGAACGAAATAACTTTTTTCGCATCAGACGATTGTACCGTTTGAATCGCGTTACCTGCATAGATTGGGCGCTCAAACGTGTTCGCGTCAACAACCGCGGTTGCATCGGTGATCACCATCACATCCAACAAGGCCGCCACGCGGGGAAGGATGTTTTTTGCATTGTTTGTCGCTGCGGCAACGATGTGGTCATAACCACCTGCCAATGACACAATCAGGTCGGCCACAGGTTCGGCCAGACCATTGCCATAGGCGGCATCATCGGCACAAAGAACTTTGGACACGCCGTCCAAGGTTGCGGCGGCGGCAGCTGCCCCACCACATCCAGAAGACGCGCACAGAACGGTCACATCACCCAATGCTTTCGCTGCGGTGACGGCTTTTGCGGTTGCATCAACGGCCAGATCTGCGCCGTTTACTTCTGCCAAAAGAAGAACTGCCATTAGATTGCTCCTGCTTCTTTTAGTTTCCCGATCAGCTCATCGACTGATCCAACTTTGATCCCTGCGGCGCGCTCGGCTGGCTCGCCTGTTTTGACGATAGTCAAACGGGGGGTGACATCAACGCCCAGATCGGCCGCGGTTTTGATATCCAACGGTTTCTTCTTGGCCTTCATGATATTTGGAAGGGACGCATAGCGTGGTTCGTTCAACCGCAGATCCGCAGTCACAACCGCTGGCATTTTCACCTTGATCGTTTGCAGACCGCCATCAACCTCGCGGGTGACGGTGGCTGTGTCGCCCTCGATTGCCAATTCAGACGCGAAAGACGCCTGTGACCAACCCAAAAGCGCAGACAACATTTGGCCAGTGGCGTTCATGTCATTGTCAATTGCTTGCTTGCCGCAAATCACCAAACCGGGTTGTTCTTCGTCACAGACCGCTTTTAGGATTTTGGCAACGGCCAAAGGTTCGATGTCATTATGTACATCATCTGTCGCTGTGACCAAAATCGCACGATCCGCGCCCATCGCCAAAGCGGTGCGCAGCGTTTCTTGCGCCTTATCAACGCCGACGGAAACAACGATAATTTCTTCGACTTTGCCCGCTTCTTTCAAACGGATTGCTTCTTCTACTGCAATCTCGTCGAATGGGTTCATCGACATCTTTACATTCGCGAGATCAACGCCGCTTCCGTCCGCCTTGACACGAACCTTCACGTTATAATCAATCACACGCTTTACAGGTACCAAGACCTTCATTGGCTATGCTCTCCTTAGTCTGTGTCGCAAGGCGACTCTGAATACTGCCCCATTGATACTGGGTTCATTTTGATTGAAACAGGGCAAAATCGTCATGTTAGCGTTAAACTACGCCGCGTTATACTTTTTTTAGCGCGTTCCCCCTGGAACCCATAAAACATCGTCATTGCCATCGTTGTTTGCGATCCGCGCGGCAACAAAGAACCAATCAGACAAACGGTTCAGATAGCGCAGGGCAACAGGGTTGATTGTTTCATGCTCTGACAGTTCTGTCGCGATGCGTTCCGCGCGGCGCGAAATCGTGCGGCACAGGTGTAACTTGGTCGCCAATTCCGAGCCACCCGGCAGGATAAAGCTGCGCAATGGCGCAAGTTTTGCGTTCATAGCGTCGATTTCGGATTCCAGCCGGTCCACTTGGGATACGATCATCCGCAACGGCGTGTATTCCAATTCACCATCTTTTTCCATGTCGGGACGGCACAGATCGGCCCCGATATCGAACAATTCGTTTTGGATCCGCGTAAGCATGTCATCCATGTCCCCAGATGCGGACAAGCGGGCCAAACCGACAAAGGAATTCAATTCATCCGTCGTGCCATATGCGGCGACGCGCAGGGAATGCTTTGCAACACGATCACCATTTCCCAGTGATGTTTCACCGCTGTCACCAGTCTTTGTATAGATCTTGTTCAGTACAACCATGTTACGATTTCCCTCTAAAATAAACAAAGGCCAAGATAAGCAGAACAGCCACGAATTGGGCAACGATGCGCATCCGCATGATTTTGTTCGCGTGTTTGCGATTGAAATCACCGCCACGACCAAATCCGCCGATACCAATCAGCATAATAATCGCAACCGTGGCCATAGCCAAAACGACGACGACAAATAGGGGATCATTGAACATCTTTAGACCTTTCAAAGAAAACTGACGTCTTATTTAGCGGTTTGTGCCGCAATTGCGACCCGTAGTTCATAACCTGTGCGCATATGCCACCATTATACCTTGGCAATCAACCATTCCCACGTTCTGACAGGCAATATTCGTTTCAAGGCCGCCATGACATATGTCGGGGTTGTGACGAAATAATGCGGCTTTGGGCGGGTGCTGGTCAGTGCATGAAGCAGCTTTTTCGTGACGGCCGAGGCGGGCAATTCAAACCGGTCTGGCCCATTGCTTTTGTACAACCGATCCCGCAACACAGTTTCATATTGCGCCCGCCGTGGCGAATTTTCCCAATCAATCCAACGTTCAAACTGTGGAATTGACTTGACGCGAATATCCGATGTCACCGGTCCGGGTTCAATCAAGATGATATCGATACCCGTGCCACGCATCTCTAATCGCATGGTTTGTGTCAGGCCTTCTAATGCGAATTTGGTCGAATTATAGGCGCCGCGCCAGCGCAACGGGGTAAACCCCAAAACGGACGAACAGTTGATAATGCGACCATGACCTTGGGCGCGCATCACGGGAATCACACGTGTCGTTAGATCGTGATACCCAAACACATTGGTTTCAAAGATTTCGCGCAATGCGCCGCGCGGCAGATCCTCGACCGCGCCGGGGCAGGCGAAAGCGCCATTGTTGTACAGCGCATCCAATGTGCCGCCCGTATCGGCCAACACCTGTTCCAACGCCGACCCAATGCTGTTTTCATCCGCGTAATCCAGCACATAGCTGTCGAATCCCTTTGCGCGTAAACGATCCACGTCTGCCTGAGCACGACATGTTGCGAACACACGCCATCCCGCCGCGCGCAACCCATGCGCCGCGTCATACCCAATGCCCGATGAACACCCTGTGATAAGAATAGTTTTTTGCATCCTGCCCCCCATTTTGGGGACAGGTTAGACACGATCTAAATCAGAAAAACAATGATCTATTCACGCAACAAGGACGCAGAAATCCAACCAACCCAATTGGTTTCGATTACGCGCAGTTTGACCCAACTGCCGTTGGTTTCGTTCAACAGGGCGACTTCCGTGTCGCGGTCAAGCTTGCCAACAACGTTGTGATCGGTGCCCGGACCATTTCGCAAATTCACGCGCGTCGCATTCACGAACCGCGTCATGTCGGCATCCACACCGACGGCACCGACCGTATCGCGGGTCAGTTCAACAAAGCTTGTCGGATCGGACAAGGTGGCAATACGGGCCTGCGCGTCATCGTCACCAGCGGCAGCTTTCCACAAACTGGCACCAGATCGCAAGGTTGGCGTATCTGATGCCGGAAGCGATTCGGAGAAGACCTTGGCATATTCCTGTTTCACTTGCGTCGCCCGCGCAGACACTTTGTCATCGGCAATATGCGTATCAATCTCGACCCGAGGGGCGATGGCCTGAACGACAACCGTTTGATCTTGCTTTTGTTTTTCAAATGCAGCTGGTTCAAAATTCTTGCCGCCGCTTAAGTAATAGAATGCAAAACCAAGACCTAAAAATGATGGAATAATCAAACGCAACATCAGCAATTTACCCCTAATATATCTAAGCATACCCACTCCCATTTGGATACATGTTGTATTCTTAAGTATCAAAGGTACTTCGATGCGTTTTTTCCCCCCACATCGCTTTACCTGTTCCAATTCTCGGGATATTGATTGGATATGACAGAGACACCCAATACCGCGAACGCGGGCCTTATTTCATCTGAAACGCTGCGCCGTGCGATCGGGGATCGCTATCTGACCTATGCGTTATCGACCATCATGCATCGGGCCCTGCCTGATGCCCGCGATGGGTTAAAACCCGTTCACCGACGCATTCTCTATGCGATGCGTGAACTTAGGCTTGCGTCTAACGGGGGGTTTCGGAAATCCGCCAAAATCAGCGGCGATGTCATGGGCAACTACCACCCCCATGGCGACGCTGCGATCTATGATGCGATGGCGCGTCTGGCCCAAGATTTCAACGTGCGCTATCCGCTTGTCGATGGCCAAGGCAACTTTGGCAACATCGACGGCGATAACCCCGCCGCAAGCCGATATACCGAAGCACGCATGACCGCCGTTGCCGAAGCCTTGTTAGAGGGGCTAAACGAAAACGCCGTGGATTTTCGCGACAACTATGATGGGACGCTGACCGAACCTGTGGTTTTGCCTGCGACCTTTCCAAACCTGTTGGCGAACGGATCAAGCGGTATCGCCGTTGGCATGGCCACCAATATCCCCCCGCACAATATCGCCGAATTGTGCGACGCGTGTTTGCATCTGATCAAGACCCCAGATGCCCGCGACGAAACCCTTTTGAACTATGTCCCCGGACCTGATTTTCCAACGGGCGGTGTTTTGGTCGAAAGCCCCGAAAACATCCGCAACGCCTATGCCACCGGGCGTGGATCCTTCCGCCTACGTGCCAAATGGGAGGTCGAGGATTTAGGCCGCGGCCAATGGCAGATTGTTGTCACGGAAATTCCCTATCAGGTGCAAAAATCCAAACTGATCGAAAAAATTGCCGAAGTCATCCAAACCAAAAAGGTTCCGATCCTTGGCGATGTCCGCGATGAAAGCGCAGAAGACATTCGATTGATTTTGGAACCCAAAACCAAAAACGTCGATCCCGATGTGTTGATGGGGATGATGTTCCGAAATTCGGACCTTGAGGTTCGGTTTTCCATGAACATGAACGTTCTGATTGATGGCCTCACCCCCAAGGTGTGCAGCCTAAAAGAGGTGCTGCGCGCGTTTTTGGATC
>Ga0181595_10002582_pt1 | contig 17980 bp, 16 predicted proteins | sample 041ome_7_FD_145604 | JGI IMG/M metagenome (GOLD analysis project Ga0181595, IMG submission 145604) | Coastal salt marsh microbial communities from the Groves Creek Marsh, Skidaway Island, Georgia - 041401AS metaG (spades assembly) | ecosystem: Environmental > Aquatic > Marine > Intertidal zone...
TTTTCTCTTTTTTTCTTCCTCTCTCTCTCTCTCTCTCTCTCTCTTCTTTTTGCTGCTAAACCCTGTTTTCGACGAGAGACATTTTTTTTCCTCTTTTTTTCGAGAGAAGAGGGGAGAAGAGAGATGTGCGAGGAAAGATCTCTCTCTCTCTCTCTTTTTGTGGTTTTTCTCTCACTCGGTGCAAAAAAACGATAAAATCTTCTTCACACGAAAGGAGAGAGACGACGGCACGGAGAGGACGACGCCGTGTTGCCGAGAATGACGACGCTCTCCTTTGCCTCTTCTTCCCTTCTTGCGCTTCATCGCGCCGTCAAGAGCGATTATCGTCGTCGTCAGCGGCTGCTGCGAACAACAACAACAGCGACGGTTACGGAACGCGCGCGATCCAACGCCGTGGCGTCCACGAGTTCTTCTTCTTCGACGACGGAGAATCGCAGCGGGAGACGCAACAAGGAGGACGACGAAGGATGGAAAAGAAGGGGCGATTCTATCGCGACGCGAGCGATGTCCATGTCCTCCTCGGACGAAAACGAGGACGTGCTGACGATGAGGAACCAATTTTCAAAGAATTTAGACGTCGCGAGAGATGGTGATGAGATGATGAGCGGTGGTCGTGGTGCTCAAACGAACGGTGCGAGTAGTCGAGACGACTCGGATCCGGTATCTGATAACAGCGCGTCGTCGACGTCTTCTCCATCCAATTCTATCTCGTCTTTTATGCAAGAAGGCGGCGCGTATAACGCGCAACTCGGGAGAGAAAAACCACTGAAAATCAACCAAGACTTATTAATCGAAGAAGCGAAAAGGATTCGGAATCAATCGTTGTACGCGCGAACTCGCAAGGAACGGAAAAAACTCAGAGATGCAGCGATCGAGACTTTTAAGAGGGCGATGGCGTACGACCCGTCGGACGGGAGAGCGTACGTAGGCATGGGTAAAATTTACGTGCAACAAAAAGATTTCAATAAAGCGAGAGAAGTGTACGAGAACGGAACGAGAGCAACTGGATCAGAAAATGCGTACTTATGGCAGGCGTTTGCGACGTTGGAGAGGAAGGCGGGGAACGTGCAACAGGCGAGGAAGTACTTTGACGCCGCGGTGATTGCGGATCCGAAGCACGCAGCGGCTTGGCACGGGTGGGGCGAGTTAGAACGAGCGGAAGGGAATTATCAAAGAGCGAGAGATTTATTTTTGAAAGGCGTGATGAAGGTGCCGAGAAGTGACGCTTCGGCGCACTTGTATCACTCGTTGGGTCTCATGGCGATGGAGAGAGGAAGGTACGACGAGGCGAGGAAATACTTCAGAGACGGAGCGAGCACGGAGAAAGGGGCGAAATCAGCCGCAATTTGGCAGAGTTGGGGCTTGTTAGAAGCCGAGTGCGGACAGAATGAACGCGCGAGGCAATGCTTCAAGAAAGGGTTGGAGGTGTGTCCGAAGAGCAAATACTGCTGGTTGGCGTGGGGTCGATTCGAGGCGAGCATCGGGAATATTCAAAGAGCGAGAGAGTTGATTCAAAGAGGGGTGAGGTTGAACCCTGCTGATAAAAATTTGTTGCAAGCGTTAGCGAGATTAGAAGCGAACGATGGAAACATGCGCTTGGCGAGGCAATACTTTGCCGCCGGGACGAAACTGGATCCCACGCACCAGCAAAATTGGCAAGCGTGGGGGGTCGCCGAGTTCAGAGCCGGGAACATCGAGAAAGCGAGAGAGTTGTTCCAGCGAGGCGTATGGGTTCGTCCGGAATCGAAAGATGCCGCGGTCGGGTTACAAGCTTGGGCGATCTTAGAGCGCAAAGAAGGGAACATTCCCTTAGCTAGAGAGTTGTTTAAATGTTCGGTAAAAGCCAATCCGACGAATTCGAAGTCGTGGATGTCTTGGGCGCAAATGGAAGAAGAAATCGATAACATCGCCAGAGCTTCCGAGTTGAGAAATTTGTGCGCTCAAGAGAGAGCGGAAGAGGCTATTGGTATGACGGATTTGTCTCCGGCGAGTTTGGTTGGATTAGACGCGACGATTCGTCCGATTCTCAAGCGTTTATCGTCTCTGTTGAAAGGCGAATCGAGCACGGGCTCGGGCGATACGATCACGCGAACCGACGAAAATGGCGACTTGTATGAAACGGATTCATTCATCTGGGCCGGCGACGAACTATTGTTTTCGAACGGAAGTGGAAGCGACGACGATGACAACGACGATTGGTGATTTTAGAGTGTTCTTGCGTTCTTTTTTAATAACGAATGAATGTATGCGCGCATGCGATAAGAATTGAACGCACGCTCATATGCACGCAGACAGTGTTTAGTTACTACTACTACTACTACTACTACCACGATTCGTTCTTATTCACTCTGTACTTAATATGATTTAAATAACAACTCTTCAATTCTCTCTGTCCCCTCTTTTTATTTTTACAAAGCGTTTCTAATTTGCTTTTCGACATCAGCTGCTGGTTTGTTCGCGACAACCGTCGTGACTTTCTTCAACTTGGAATAATAATCAATCACTGGTTGCGTTTGTTTATGGAACGCATCCAATCGACTCTTCAACGTCTCCGCATTATCATCTTTTCTCTTCATCAAATCCTCTCCGGTAATATCATCCTTTCCTGGTACCTTTGGCGGCGCAAACTTCGTGTGATACGACCTACCGCTCGCCGCGTGAATCCAGCGACCTTCCACGCGTTCGACTAAAACCTCATCCGGGATGTTAAAGTCCAAAACCGTATCGATTTTCGTGCCTTGCTTCTTCAACATAGCGTCCAACTTCTCGGCTTGGACGACCGTTCTAGGGAATCCGTCTAAGATAAAACCGGTTTTGCATTCCGGTTTTTTCACCGCTTCGGAAATAATACCGACGACGATTTCGTCCGACACTAACCCGCCAGATTCCATCGCTTTTTTCGCGGCTAAACCATTCGGCGTTTGTGCGGCAACCGCTGCTCTGAGCATGTCCCCGGTCGCTAAGTGGCACAAGCAGTGCTCGGATTTAATCTTTGGCGCTTGCGTGCCTTTGCCACATCCAGGCGGACCTGCGTTTACGCGTGCGGAGTTGAGGTTGATTGATTTCGATTAGTTTTCCAAAGCCGACGAGAGAAAGAGAGATAACGTGGAAAAGAACGAAAGAACGAAAGAACAATACACGAACGGAAGAAAGAGCAAACGCACCGATGAGAATGATTCTCTTCTCCGGTTTCTTCGCGCAGTCGATTCTGCGCTGGACCTCCTTCATGAGGTCGTCGGTCGAAATCGATTCGAGCGCTTCGGCAGACATGGTGTTGTTTTTATAGAAGAGAGGTGTGTGCGATTGTTTTTTGTGCGGCGGGGGCGAATTTTTCCTTTTTTTTCCATTTCTGTGTTTGCGCTCTACAACTACAAAATATATAATTTCTATTTCTAAACTACACTCACGTCTAATCTAATTTCACGTTCGCGAGTCGTTGCAAACGCTTGAACGCGTTCTCGAATTTCTTCTGGTCTTTTGGAGAAGTTATTCGAAAGAGCGATTCTAACTCTCTCGCGCTTTTACTCAATATCGCTCGTCCGGTGACCGATTCGGTCTTGGCGATCGAAGCCGCTTCGTCGAGCGATTCGCTCTTTAACCACGTGGAAACTTCTTCGGAATCCCATAACTCGACGTCACCTAAGAGCTGTCGGTCGAATCTATCTAATATGGTTCGAGCAAACTCGTTCGAGCTCTCATCATCGTCGTCGTCGTCGTCGGTTCCTTCGTCGTCCGCGGAGCCGCCGACGGCGTTTATGTTTTCAAACTTTGCTTCCTCATCCACGACGGTACCATCGGCGCCGCCTAAAACGCTCGTGCGCTTCAAGCCGAAACTCGCAATCGCCCAAATCGTCGAGCCAATTATAATCGAAGGTACAATTATCGCCGCTTTCGCCGCCACGGCGACGAAACTCATGCCGCCGAAGAACGAAAACGAAAGCAACAACGGCCCGAGCACGGTCAACGCCACCATCGCCGCCGCAGTCGCGGCGAATATGGCCCCAAACGATGCAAACATAATGAGTGGGAGTAACGTTCCAACTGCAGCTAAAGCGATGGGCACCGCCACCGCGCTCGCTGCCGCCGCCGCGACCGATATTCCAGCCACCAACACGCCGACGGAAAACAAAGGATACTCGGCAATCAGTAATATGCCTCTGCGAATCGTCTTCACGTTTTTATTCCCGCTGTACGCGATGGCGAGCTCGTCCGCGATGACCGTCGCGATTTGCTTGAACCGTTTCCGCAGCTCGTCTTCCTGCGACCAGAATATGAACGCCTCGCATCCTCCGTTTCTTCGTTGTCGTCGTCTTCTTCTTCTTTTGACGGTGACTTTGTGACTGTTACTCGTTTCTAATCTTTTTCCCAACCAAGAAGTGTTTTGCAAAAGCGAACTTTGAGAAGAAGAAGAAGAACAAGAACAAGAAGAACAAGAAGCGAAACGCGCGTCGTTGCCGCCACCGCGACGAACAGAGGCAGCAGCAGCAGCAGCAGCAGCAGCAGCAGCGCTCGCAGATATCGTCGTCGCGCTCAACATTTGTGTGCGTCGTCCCCTTTTCTTTTTTTTCTTCTTGGGGAAAGAAAAGAAGAAAAAAGAAGAAAAAAGTCCGCACAAAAAACGAACCGAGCACGCGTTCGTACGCACACAGAAAAAAAAACCAATCTTTTCTCTCTCTCATCAGCTGCGTGTGTAATCTACACAAAAACTGTTCTCGCTGCTCTCTCTCTCTTCTCTGCTGAGCGCGGCGCGAGAGATACTTCCACGTTTCTCTCGCTGAATAATCTACATCGCGCCGCGCGCGTGTTGCGAAAGACGCGCGTTTTTATTAAAGAAGAAAGGGAAGATGACGATGCCGCGTAAATTGATCAAAAACGTCGTCGCCGTCGTCATCGCGTTGCTTTTGCACGTGAGCGTGTCGTCCGTGATGTACGCGCACGCGAAGGACTATTACTCCATCCTCGGCGTCGCGCGAGGCGCTCCGGAGTCGCAAATTAAACGGGCGTATAGGAAACTGGCGCTGAAGTATCACCCGGATAAAAACCCGGGAGATGAGAAAGCGAAGAGTAAGTTTGAGGAGCTCTCGAACGCGTACGAAGTTTTGACGGATGAGGAGAAGAGACAAATTTACGATCGACACGGAGAAGAAGGGTTGAAGCAACATCAACAAGGAGGAGGTGGTGGTGGTGGACACCACCCCGGAGATATCTTCAGCCAATTCTTTGGTGGCGGTTTTGGCGGTTTTGGCGGTTTCGGCGGCATGAACCAAGAACCGGAGACGCCGAAAGGCGAACCCGTGCAGATGGATTTGTACGTGTCTTTGAAAGATTTGTATTTAGGAAATACAATTAAGGTGATACGAGATAAAGACGTTCTGAAACCAGCGAAAGGGACGAGGAAGTGTAACTGTCGACAGAAGATGGTGACTCGACAAGTCGGACCGGGGATGTTTCAGCAGTACTCGCAAAACGAGTGCGAGGAGTGTCCGAACGTGAAATTAGCGAGAGAAAAGTCCACGTTGATGTGCGAAATCGAACCCGGTATGGAAGACGGGAAGGAAATTTTGTTCTTCGAGGAAGGCGACGTGTTGATTGATGGTGAGCCTGGGGATTTGAAGATGATCGTGAAGGCGCAATACGATAAAGAGATGAAATGGAGACGAGGCGCGAGCGATAATAATTTGTACATGGAGAAAGAGATTACGTTGGTGATGGCGTTGAACGGGTTTGAGACGGAAATCACGCATTACGACGGTAGAAAAATTGTGTTGAAGAACGAGGAAGTGACCACGCCTGGGTACGTGCAGACCTATAAAGGGGAAGGGATGCCGAGGTTTGGAAGTCCGGGCAAGTTCGGTGATTTAGTCGTGACGTATTCCATCAAGTTCCCGAAGAAGGTGCCAAGCGGAAGCAAACAAATCGTCAAAGATATCTTTAGTTCAGACTTTGTCGATTTCTAATCATCGTGCGTCAAGTTGTGATTACGTTACGCATCACTCACAAGACGAAGATGGAATAATCGAAACGCGAAAATTAGAAAACAAAACAAAACGGTTGATATATTATTGTTGACTCATTACATAAACTATTAAATATGAGATGCTACATTGCGTATGTGGTCTCGTCGTTATTATAGTATGTTTCTTTCTTCTTGATATTATTCGTATATTCATCCGCATAGCAGTGCACAACCAACGTGTGCATGTATTAACAGGAAATGATCATTTCCACGCGGTTAATCTCAATCTTTGTCGGTCCCATTTCCATTCCTCCGGACTTCTTCACCTTTGTTTCGCCCAGCGTCAACGTCCCTTGAACGTCGCACTCGGCTTGAAAAGGACCCACTTCCTTCGTCAATTTCTTGGCTAACGAGAAACCGTTGCAATTGGCGGGCGTGGAGATGCCTTGTTGCGTGACGACTTGGAACCCGACGAAAGGCGCGTTGTTCAAGTAGTCGTAGTTACCGGAAACTTTGACGACGGCGCCGCCCAAATCGAAATCTTTCGCATACTTCACGTGCTTGTTCTTCGTGTCGAACTGAATTTCCCCATCGAACCAGGTTTCTTTACACGACCATTGCAAATTTGGAGTGTATTCCACCGTCAAGTCCATGAATCGGTTGTCGTCGTGAGAGACCAAGCTCAAATCGGTGCCAACTTGGAATCTCAAGTTTGGAATGGGCGCGATGGCTATATAATTTTTTTTCCCAAAAGAGAGAGAGAGATGTAAAAGCGTCAGATGGATTCGTAACCAACGCGCGTAAAACCACGCGGATGCAAAGAAGACAGAGAGAGAACGAACGAAAACCAAAAACCAGAAACCAGAAACGTCGAGAGAGAGTTCTCTGGAAACACGTACCTGGAAACTTCACGTCCAAATTCTTTCTCAACTTGACAAAAAAATTCGCCTTGTTCGCGTCGAATTGTAAGTATTTCCCGACCGCATCTTTCACGTCGGATACGCCGTCCGATACCGCGTCAAACGTTGCCGCTGCCGCGTCGTTCATTTCTTTCTTATTAAGTATCCGTGTGTGTGTAAGTGTGGAGGGTGTTGTTGTTGTTAGTTGAAGAGAAAGAAGATTTTGATATTTTTTTTTTTAAAGTCAAGTCCCCCCTTTCGAGTGAAAAAGAGAGACAGAGAGACAGAGAGAGAGGTGCCTCGGTCTCGGTCTCGTCTCCAACGACAAAAACAACGACAAACAAAATTTTTTCCCCCAAAGAACCGGCTCGCTCATCGGTCGCGAACGAAGAAAAATGATGGACGACAGACGAAGTGCGCGCGCTCTTTTCGTTTCTCATTTTGCTTTCTCTGTCTCTCTCTGTCTCTGTCTCTGTCTTCTGTCTTCTGTGTGTATTTTTCGTCGGTCTTTCTCTTTCTTCTCCCGGGGGTGAAGAGGGGGAAATTTTGACTCATTCTCTCCCTCGAAGTAAACGGCTAAAAGAGGGGAATGCTCTCTCTCTCTCTCTCTCTCTTCTCTCTTTTTGTCGATGGTCTCTGCGATGATGACGACGCGGGCATTCACTGATACTATTCTAATGACCTCTTACTCTCGCAACAGAAATTGGAATCGGATTAATCGCGTTCGGGTGCGGTTTCACCACACTCGGCGTCTTTCTCTTCTTCGACCGAGCTTTATTAGCCATGGGCAACCTGATGTTCCTCTCCGGGGTGACGACGACCATCGGCCCGCGATCGACGGTGAAATTCTTCATCAAACCCCGAAACCAGAGAGGCGCGTTTTGTTTCATGCTTGGTTTGTTGTTGGTATTGATGAAATGGGCGGTAGTTGGGATGATTATAGAGTGTTACGGGTTTTTCGCGTTGTTCGCCGGTTTTTTTCCAACCGTCCTTTTGTTCCTGCAACGCGTTCCGGTGTTGGGGACGATGTTACGGTTTCCAGGGGTGAATCAGTTCGTGAAGAAAATAGTGAAAAAGGGGCAACGATTACCCGTGTGATGAGTGCACCACTCGCGTGCTCGCATCGAAATTAACCGCGTATTTTAGTAGAAAATGGAAAAAAGAAAGGGAAAGAGCGTCTGATTTGTTGGTGTGCGTTTTACGTCTTCGAGAGAGCCGCGGTTCCAGCAGCTCGCTCGCTCGATACGTCGTACATTTTACTTAGTTACACAAAGCGCACATCTAACACTATTATTATCATTATTTCTAATCAATTTATTAGCCTATCTAGTCACGAGTTTGTTTTGCTATAACATGCATATATATATGTATATATATATTTATCATGCGCGTCAGACGCCTTGCGTCATCGGCATCTGCGACATGTAAGGCACGCTTCTTCGTTTCTTCCTCTCGTCGCCGTCCTCCTCCTGTCCTTCTTCTCGTTCTTCTTCTTCCTCGACCACTTTTACCACTATTTTTTTATACAATTCAATCATCTCCGTCATCAACGCGTCTGGTTTTACCTCGCGTCGGTGGACTTCAGCTTTACACAGAGGGCATAATCCATTCACTTTCGCGCAGTCCAATATGCACGTTTTGCAAAAGTAATGCGCGCTATGTACGAGTACGTAGGGGAAATTTTTAAAAAAATGAGAAGAGATGAGGAAAAACAACAACAACTTTACGTACCATCGCGTTCGCGCGGGCGATTCCATCAGTCGCATGCACACGCAACATTCCAACGATTTCCCCAAAGCGCGCAACTCTTTTTCGCAGTACAGTTCTGGTTTCTTCTTCTCCAATGATAACGACGATGATGTCATCATCGTGTTTTACTAGTGTGGGGAAATCTCAATTCAAAACGACAAAAAAAAATACACGCGCGCACGCGAAGAACAACACGTAACACACACACACTGTAACACACAACACAACACGACACAACAAGCGCGTAACTCTTTTCTTCTTGCCATACGCGCGGTTGAGAGAAATCTCCAAGTCTCTATTATGGGTGGAGCGGCATCTAAACCGGGATTTCCCGCGAGTTCGGAAGAACAGCTCGACGGCGACCTTCTCGAAGAAGAAGAAGAAGAAGAAGAAGAGGAGAAGTATTTTAGCGCACAAAAAGTGCGAGAGAAGGACGACGACGACGAAGAAGAAGAAGAGATGACGACGATCTCCGAGACGTCGTCAGAAACGCAGCGCGCGCGAGAAGAAGCGAGAGACCCCGGGTCGGCGACCGCGAAGAAGAGTCCGCGCGAGCAGAAAGGAAGATCCTCGGTGTCGTCGCGGCCTCGTTTGCTTTTCACGACGACAGACGACGACGACGACGACGAGACGAAGCGAAAAGCGAAGCGAGGACGAAGTCCTTCGGAAGAAGGAGAGGAAACGCCGCCGAAACAATCAGCCACGACGGTAAAAAAGTCGAAAATGATCGAAGTTGCAAAGTTTTCGACGACAAAGTCCTCGGAGATCGCGAAGAGGAGGAAGAAGAAGACGCCCGACACGCCGCATTTGAGCGTAGGTTTGTCCGTGCCCGCGTCGAGTAAACACCGGTTGGAGCTAGAGTTGAAACGCTTGGACGCGGTTACGGTGGCCACAAAGTTAGAATTCGTCGGCGGTCCAAATTACCCGACCACCAGGCGAAGCGAGCAGTTTAAGAAGCACAGATTGAGAAGTACTAGCAAACGCGGGAAAAGAGGAGAGCATCTTCCCTCGTCGCCGGCGACGAACATGGATTGGGCGTGAGCGAGCGTATTTTTTCTTCTTTTTTTTTGTGGAGAGAGAGAGACACACACAAAACTTTTCTTTTTTACCTCCGCCGTCCTCACTTTATTGTAAATGCCAGTTGGCTCTTTCCTCCGCGCTTTTCTTTTCGCGATCATTTTAGCCTCAGCAGCGCAACAGATCATAGTCTACAAGAGACACCGTTCGTCCTCTTCGTCCTTTTCGGTCAAATCGTCTTCGTCTTCTTCTTCGTTCGGTAAAAGTAAAATGTCAACAACAACTACACTTCAACCGAGGACGCAAAAAGTGACGCAAGATGAAGTCATCATCGGACTCTCCTCTTTGGCTGGATTATACACGAAAATGGAAGAGACGCAAGCCATCGATGTCGTTCATTCCGCGCTGGATCTTGGGTTTCGAAATTTCGATACCGCCCCGCATTACGGGTTAGGTTTGTCCGAAGAACGTTTCGGTAAAGCGTTGAAGAGTTATCCAAAAATGACCGAAGAGTTACGCGAGGAAATTAAAATTTGGACTAAAGTCGGGAGAGTGATAAAACATAAGAACGATGTGTTAGAGACGGACAGAGTGGAAGAAGGGAACGTGCTTGGACATCCGGATTGCGTGTTTCCTGAGAATAATCCAGAGAGTCGACCGACGTTGAATTACACGGGTGACGGCATCGCGCAAAGTTTAACCGACTCGCTGGAAAGAATCGGCTTGAAGCACATTTTCGGCATTCGAGTGCACGATTGTGAAGATGAAATGAGATATAACGAAGCTGTGAACAAGGATACCGGTGCTTTCGTAAAGATTAAACAAATGCGGGACGATGAGAAAGTCGTCGAGGACGTATCGCTGGGTGGGAACGACCCGATGTATTCGTTGCGAGCGATTCGCGAAAGCGCCGATGACACCTTCGACGGGGTCATGGCAGCCGGGAGTTGGAATTTAATCGACCAAGATGGGTGCGAGTTGTATAAAGAGTGTGAAAAGCGTGGCATGTACATTCACAACGCTGGTATTTACGCCAGTGGATTATTAGTTGGTGGGTCGACGTATAAATATGGACCGGCGAGTGAGGAAGTCATGGCGAAGAAGAAAGCGTGGGAGCGGTTGTGCGAAGAGTTTGGAAACGTGTCGTTGCCAGCAGTCGCCATGGCGTTTTCGGTCGCACCCAACGTCGTGAAGAAGTTTGCGGTTGGCGTAAAATCTAGATTTGAAGTCGAAAAGACGTTAGAGTGGTTGAATGAAATTGATAACATCGATCCAAAAATTTGGGAAGAAGCCAAGCGAAGAGGTTTGTTATCGAGCGATTGCACCGTTCCGAACGTTTTCTAAAAGAGTAACATATATTTAGATTGCAGTTGTATTACTTATTCTATAGCTTACATGTTGTGTTTTGCAAGTGAATTTATGCGCGTATTTTGTGTAGGCGCGCGCCTTTTTTCTTCTATTTTTAGAGCTCGTTCCCGTTTTCTTCTTCTTCTTCTTCTTCTTCTTCCTCGACCGCGGCGGGTTTCTCTCGGCGTTTCGGTATGCGAAACTCGGCGTCTCTTCTCAAGTTTTCCTCAATCCAACTGCGCAAAGTCGAAGAACCATGACCATATGGCGGAGGAAGCTCGACGTAATCCATCGTTTGTATATCTGGTGGATCACCCCATCGTTTAGGGAACTCAATCTCTTCGCTTTGCGTTCCTTCTCCGTCCTCTTCGTCGTTGTGGCTTAGTTTTGTTGCCTCTGCTTCTTCACCTTCGTCTTCCTTCGGTGCGCGTTCCGGGTTTTCTCTGTCCATGTCTTGCTGCTTCAAAATCCATTTCACGACCGTTCCAGAGCCGAAATATTCTTCGTAAGGAGGCGGGTACTGCCTGTAGTCTCGCGTTTGCATACGCGGCACTGGTCCCCAGTGCGGAGGGAACTCCGGTTGCCCTCTTTTCGTCGGGCGATTCGCCCGGGTTGGCATTCTTTCGCCGTCGCCCGATTGCGACATCAAATTAAACTCTTCCGTTGCGCTTGGTGCCGGTGCCGGTCCTTCGTCCTCGCGCTTTTCGTGGAATTCCATGTCATTGTTCTCGTCTAACTCGTCTTCAAATTCAATCGCTTGATTGCCAAAGTGACTTGCCTCCATCAAGAACTTTAAATCTTCCGCGAACGTATCGAAACGCATCTCGTGCGAAGCCCAAGCCACGTTCATCAACTCCGACGTCCAACTCTTGTTATTTTCGCACGGCGCATCGGGAGCCAATCTGTTCTCGCCTTCTAACGAACCACAAATGACATTCCTCCAATCCGAACGTCTTGGGTCTTCCTTCAAGTATCCGTCGTCGTCCAAGTACCCGTTCAATTTTAACGCCTCGAACATTTTCTCGGACTCGTGCGTCTCGTAATACCCCGGAGGCGCGTTGTCTCTAAAAAACGTCTCGTGTACTTTCATCGGATGCAGCTCTGACTCTTTCACAGGAACGTCTGAACTTTTCTCCATCTCAACGACGGCACTTCGCACCGCTCTGGCAATCCTCACGTCTTTCGGCATGTGCGAAAATACCATCGGCAGAGTAATCTTCCCGAGCTCCGGCGGCGGCGCTATTTGCGATATCACGCCTTTCAAACGCATCTTCAAATGTCCGAAATGGTCATCGAATATTTGCGGTAAAATGTGCGAAACGAACGACCCACCGCTCGAGGCCCCAAACGCGTACACGTCCACGTGCTCTTTATCCGCTAAATCTCCGATATCGGAGCCGTCTTTTTCCGAAAATGCTTTCAAAACTTTATACACTCTCCCTGAGTCTGGATTCTGTTGCCAACATCCTTGTAAACTCGATATCGCCAACACCGCCATGTTTTGCTCGTACGCGAAGTGCGCGATTTGCACTTCGACGGGCAACCCTCTGCACTCGGCGCAACTCTCCTCCTTCCCTTCGAACCAATCGAAAGCGTCGTGCGCGCACCCGTGGAAGAGAAGAAACAAAGCTCTCGGCCCTTTGGAAAGTTTTGGAACTTGGTAGAGAAAATGTATCGGTGGGTTTCCTTTCGCGCTGTCGTCGATGGTTTCGTGCACGACGGGAGATTTTTCGTACGCCGAAGAAGAGCGCGGCATCGCGAAGAAAGACGTTAGGAACACCAGCGCGGAGAGAATTAGCGAATATTGATTATTCTGACGGCGTCGATGCATGTTTTCTCCGGAGAGTTTAGAGTGAAGATGTTCATTTTCAATGAGTTCGTTACGCGTAAATTCTTTTTTTTAGATACGAGATATACAATATACGAGTTTTCTTCAAACGTAGAAAAAGAAGAGAACGACGACGACGACGACGACGATAAAAGAGAAATAGATATGACGGTAAAAGAAGAGAGCGCCGACACAAAAGCTGCGGTCGTCAAAGAGCTCGTCCGAGAGGCGTGCGAAGAGAACGGATACAGATTGGAAAGCTCCGTTGTCGCGAAGAAATTGGAAAGCTTCTCAGAGAAGACGAAGAACGGTGTTACTGCTATCGAGGATTTCTTGCGCCTGGCGGTGCACGAAGTGAAGGAATACGCGCGGCCACCGACGTCGAATTTCCACGTCGGCGCGGCATGCTTGACGACTCGCGGGAACATTTTCTTTGGCGTGAACGTGGAGGTGGAAAAGTGCGCTTTGAACAGGTCCGTGCACGCGGAGCAGTGCATGATTATGAACGCAAAGTTTCATTTGGATGGAGCGAGTTGGACGAAGAATAATGGTCGCGTGGGAACAGAAAACGATGAAAAAGAAAAGATTACGAAGATTGCAATCACGCACGCGCCGTGTGGACATTGTCGACAGTTCATGAACGAATTGAGAGACGCTAAGGATATTCAGATTTTATTACCCGGGATGGAAGCGACTCGATTGGAGGAATTGTTGCCGAAAGCGTTTGGACCGTTGGATTTAGAAGTACCTGGGGATGAGGAACATCGAGAAGATAGGATTAAACGGAGGAAAAGTGAAGGGAGCGCTGCAATAGTTGTGGACGACGAGGAGAAGACAGTGCACGTGAGGACGTTGTTATTGGACGGATGTCCGCCAAACCCGCGAGATCCAGACGGGCTCGGAACCATGGAGAAGTTTTGTAAATTATTAAGAGAAGCGGCGGGAGAGGGAACGATTCGGAAATTCGACAACGTTACGGAATATCAAACTGCTGTTAGAGTAATTGAAAAACTAGCGCATACAATGGCGCATTCTTACGCGCCATATACGGATAGCCCATGTGCTATAGCCATACCGGTGTTCAATAGTGGAGATGGAACTGTGGATTTTCATTTTGTTGCAAGCGCGGAGTGCGCAGCTTATAATCCATCCATGACCCCAGTGCACGCGATGCAGGTTGCTCTTCATTGCACTCCGTCTCGACCCCCATCGTATAAGAAATCAGCACCTGAATATGAAAACATTGAAAACAGACCAATATTATGGAGTCAGGGCCATGCGCAGTTACCAATATTCGTATTCGGTTTTGATGACGCGAAGATTTCGTACACGGAAACTTTGAAGAAGGAATTCGAGGATATTTCGAGAAGACACGGATCCGATGGAACAGCTTCGACGATTGGCTTTCGTGTGCACGAATTTTTGTTTGACAGACACATGTTCGATAGGGAAGATTTCGATCCCGAGGAATATGTTAATTTTCGGCAATATTCGGAAATCTTCAATGCCTTCATTGAATCGAAGTGCAGAACCTTTACTCAGGAGTGTATCAAAGAGGTTGAACCAAATGTTGGAGCCATATCACACCCACATATTCTTCGAGTGTCACCGGTCAATTACCCGTTTAATTTATACAAGAATTAGAGTCAAGTAGCGTTGGATTTCATTATTGTAGCTTTATTTAGTCTAGTGTATTTGTTTGATTTCATGATTTCTTATTCTTGTTGTTTATGTGTGCTTTCAAGAGCGCTTTGAAACTGCGTTTCTCTCTTCTCTTCTCGCTCTATATTATTATACTAATCCAGCCGGTAATCGCACAACTTTACCGCCGTCTGCAAACGATAAGACGTAAAAATAGCAAAAATCTGCCAAAATAAAGGTCTGCACTATCTCAGAGACCAAAACCATGACTGGCCATAACCCAGTCGTCAACGCCGTTTTCAAATAACTCTGCCCGTCGAAAATTTGCAAAATCCAATGTGCGCAGCTCAAAAACCTCGCAACGCCTAACGAAAACACGTAATTTGCCGTCCATCTCTCCACAACTTTTGCCGATTGCATCACGCGCAGCTGTGGCAAAACGCTCACCGCCTCCAAATACACGCAAGTTGCCCACAAGACTCGATTCACCACCGCGTGGGACGTTTGTGGATGCGCGATTACCGCCATTACAACGCATGGCACCAAAACCTGCCACGTCATGATCGTATCCAGCGGTCTGTTGTGCGTCTCGTAGTTATGCTTCAACGACCCTTTCATCGTGGATAACACCCACAACGTCGCCATCAGCGTTAAAAAATCTAAAATCGTGTGCCAGTCGTACTCCATCATGAATGAACAGTACAATCGGATCCCTAAAAATATCGCCGTCAACTCTTGCGTTTGCATGGAGAGTCCCAGACAGGATTTCTCCCTCAACAACTTATACGCCAAAATCGCGATTCCGATGAAGTGAACGAACTCGGCCATTATGAACAGCGTGTCGTGATTGTCGATGACTAAGTAGAGCACGAGTAAGACGAACGAACACAGCGCTAAAATCAAACCAATCTTTTGCGGTTTGGAAAGAGATTTGATGTACTTCTTGAACTTCATCACGTGCGCTTTGCGCTTGGCATCTTCGTACGAACCCATCTTTCCTTCTTTCGCTTCGTTCTCGTCGTTCTTTTACTCGACGATGATGGTGCACCGGAATGAAAGACTTTTCCGCGAAAAAAGTGACGCGCGTCCCAATTCGATTCAATTCCAATTTCTTGGAGAAAAACGTCGAAAACGAGAAAATAAAAAAAAATTTGCCACGTGTTGATCTTTTTTTCACGCGTGTGTTCTGTGCTACTAAAAGTACTATCACTACTACTATTGACATTGTTATCTTTATGCGGTGAAAAGTTTACAGATATTAGGACTGGACAGCGTGACGATGGCGTTTCCTTGCGGATGCGTCGCGCACGCGAGGCAAGCGCTGGGAGGAGTATCTTTGTCTTCCGCACCGGCGTCACCTCTCGCGTCCGTTTCGCAAACAAACTTGGCGTCGTTGACTCTCCAGCATCGCACTAGCGCGTCGCGTTCGTTTGCAGCGTAGACGTACTCACCTTTCCTGGAGACGGAAACGGAGATATAGGCAGTGCTCGCTATGATTTCGGATGATATAGAGGTAGCTCGCGCGGTAAACGTGCGTTCAATCTTGCCCGTTTTCACGTCAAAGGAAACCAACTTCATGGCGCCACCGCACAGGAACACATTGTCGAACGACAAAGGGTCTCGACACATGTCTTTGACGACAAATTCTGAGACATGCGCTTCTTTCGACGCATCGTCGCCGTCATTATCATCGTCGCCGCTCTTTTTTGTCAAGAGCGGATGTTTGTGCTCTTTGACAATTTCAGCCGTTTTCGCGTCAAACAACAAGACCAAGCCGTTCGAATACGCCGCTAAGATGAATTCTTTGTCCGTGCCGCAGAATATGGCACACTCGCACTGTTCTGTAATACCACCAGACGAAACGGTCGGGTTCACGTACTCTTTTAGCGTCTTGCCAGATTTCAAACCGTGCAACCGAGCCATGCCGTCGAACCCGGAGGTGAGTAATCCGTTGCCGTCGGCAGAGAATTCCATCTTCGTGATTGCGCCGTGGTGAGCGGATGGATACGTGCGAACGCAGTTCCCAGTTTGTATTCTCCACACTTTGATCATCCCGGTGGAATCTGCCGATGCTAGGGTTTCAAAATCGGGAGAGAACGCTAAAGCGGTAATCTTTCCGTTTTCGTGTAATAATAGTTCGTCGTCGTTTTGATACTTCAAATCGGTTCTTAATTTTCCGTTGGAAAATTTCCATAGCTCGACGAACCCATCCGCGGTACCCGTGGCTACAGATAATCCATCGGGGGAAATTGCAAAACAGTTGACCGCGGAGTTCTTTCCAAACTTACCAATCGAGCGTTTCTCAGCACGAACGTAATCGTCGTTGGTGTTTTTATGATCGTATTTGTTGTTGGTATTCTCTCCTCCGTCGCCGTCTCTATTTTTTCGCTTCTTACCTCCAACGGATGAATGGCTGAATATATCTTTCAAGTTCGATCGGTCTAAAAAGACATCAAAACTAGAGTTATCGTTACTACTCAACATGCTTTCCGAGACAAAACCACAGTGTCTTCGCCATTTAAACGCATCACCTAACAAATTCATCAACACGTTTGGTTTCACCGACCGCAAAGCGCTTTGCACATCCTCCGCAATAGCTTTCCTACGCTTGAGTTTCATTTTTGTCACTTTTTCTCTAATCTCTTCCATGGACGCACCTTTTATGGCGTTATCATTATTCTTCTCGTCTTTATCCAACTTCCCAGAGTCTTTCTCGTCTACGTACAGCGACATCAACATCTCCCCGTTTAACTTTGGCATCCCAGCCAAAGCTTCCAACCGTCTCATTTTATTCTTATCTTTACATCGTTGCATGATTTCCGTTTCCCGTAATATCGCTTTCGCTACTTCCACGTCTCTAAGCTCAATCATTTCCAACGCGATTTGCGTTAATATCTTTTCCAAAACGTGCTCAGAAACCGATATTATGTTCTTGTTATAAAAATGGTCCAAAACGAATTCCCACTCGCCCTCGACAATCGATTTCGTCAATTTCGACACCGATTTCTCGGTGATGAAGTCGATGTCGATGTCCGTTTCGTTCATGAGAGACTTGGCCGTTTTCGTCAAATTTTGCTCCGAGAGGAATTGGAAGATGAGTTTGAGGACGTCTTGCGCGTCCACTCGGACCAGTTCTTTTTGTTCTTCTTCTTGTTCCGATGATTCCATTTTTCCAAAGAAGTCTTGTTGGAAATGTTTTCTTTTTTGTGATGAAAAATTTCTTTTTTTTCAAAAGAGCAGCGCTTTTTCCTCCTGCAGGGAAAGACGCTAGAAGAGCTCTTAAAGATGAGAACCCGCAAAAAAAGTTCGTTAAAACTTACGAGAGAGGAAAAAAAAGTGCGCGGGGTGTCGTTCTTCGGATGATGGACGAGATACCGACCATCGATCTGTCCCCGTTCGTGTTCCAAGGAGGAGGAAGAGGAGATGATGATAATAAAGGTGAAACGATTGTTGTTCTCGATGAAGCGAAGCGGAAATGCGCTGACGCGCTCGGGAAATGCTTCAAAAGGCACGGATTTTGCTACTTGGAAAACGTGGGATTGG